>Ga0180430_10000616_pt1 | contig 38234 bp, 28 predicted proteins | sample SS_ome_9_FD_132999 | JGI IMG/M metagenome (GOLD analysis project Ga0180430, IMG submission 132999) | Hypersaline lake sediment archaeal communities from the Salton Sea, California, USA - SS_1_S_2 metaG | ecosystem: Environmental > Aquatic > Non-marine Saline and Alkaline > Hypersaline >...
GCTTACATGTATCAGGCTCGCGTTTTTGCCGCTCATGGTGCTAACCCTGACCAACCTAAACTTCCTCCTAAACCCGGTTCTACCACGGTGGATGATCGCACCGATGGTATACCCGGAGAACATAATTATACGCCTCCGGAATTCCCTTCTGTGCCAACATTGCCTCCGCGATCAGAAAAACGTATTCAAAGAAACCCGGTGGTCACTTATCTCAATGATCCTGATTCTGAAACGGTGGAAAAGATGACCTCTGCGGAACGAAGTTTTGTCAAAGCCACCGTCAAAAACATGTTGAAAGAGGATATGATGACGTCCAAGTCCAAAAACATTACCGTTTTGATCCCCGAACGCCGCAAGTTGAATAATAACGCTCAAAGCAAGTACATCTACGGATCTCTTCACTCCTTTGTTCTTGATCAAAAACCTGTAATGAACAAGAACCGACCCAACGAAGAACATTGGAGTGGATGTCCTACCAAGTCTGGCAAGCGTGGTTTGGAATATCTCTTTGATGCAGAAGAATCTATTCTTTACCCGCTAGACACTGAAAGGGCACGTTTGATGAAGAGCCAGGTGGGCGGAACATTGGAACATCCTTCGGGACAATCTTACGCAACTGTCAAGAGATTCCGCACAGAAATTCCCGTTTCCCCTGCATTTTCCGTAGTTGCTGCGGGTTTATCCGAAGACTATTTCCTCGATCAAGGTATTACTCTCTCCCTCCGCAGAATCGAGAGAGATTAGAAGAGGATGAGGAAGAGGTAAAAAAAAAGAATTCCCTTGAACAAAGTAAATAAACAACAACGTTTCCATTTAGTAAAAGCAACCACTCTACACACCTTTTTTTTTCTTCATAAAAAAAGGGGAAAAAAGTATCACATGCTAACTACGGAAGGATCATCCCTAGGGCATCTTGCTCGTGATGTTTGGTCGCATATTGATCCTTCCGAAAACGAAGAAGAGTATGAACCAGGTGTTACGTCACTAGACGCCGAGGCCATTGTAAGAAATCCATTTGCGGAAAATTCAGAAGATGATGATGGTGAGGAGGAAGAAGACCAATTTATAATACCTTCAATATCTTCCGCAAGGTCTCGTCGTTCCAGTCGTTCCCGTCATTCCCATCACTCCCGTCATTCCCATCATTCAAGTCGTTCCCGGCAACGTAATTGGGGAAAGAGAATTCACCGTACCATAGACGGAGAAGAGTTTGTCGTGTTACCTCGTGTGGAATACCTAGAGCGCAAGAAACGAGCGCGTCGTCTTGGCATCAACAATGACATTTCGTACGGAACTAAACCTATAGGGTTGAAATATGGAGAAACCAGGTTGGATTTTACCCAACCGCAACCGGGTATGACGGGAACGATTAATCCCAAAGTTCCCCTCACTTCGGATGGATATGCAGAAAAATCACAGCGAAAGTATACAAACATCGACCCTTTCGGCACAGAATTTGTGGAAAAAGTGATTCAGCGCAACGAGGTGATACGAAGCCATCCAGATTATAAGTTTGTTCAAATTCTAGCGGCCAAGGCCAACCGGAGGGTACAGGATGCGTATGTAAAAGAAACTGTGGATACAAAGGCTATACGAAGCGCTGCGGCTTTAAAGGCTGTAGAAACAAGTGGAAAAGCTAGGACGATGCGGTTGAAGCAATTGGAAGAACGTCTCAACGAGGCGCGGAGCGATCGGTTTGCAACACAAGGACAACTTCAACGGTTGTATTTGGGCGGGAAAACGGCCGACGACGCGTTGGTGGCTCGTGTCACGAGTCTCGAAAATGCGTATGAGGATTTGGTTCAAGCACGATTCATGAACGAGATGATGGAGTTTGTTAATGAAATGGTGAATAGCAACCCTGCGGAATTCATTCCGCATATAGATGATGTGGAAGACACCCGGCCTGAAGAAGGATTCCCTGTCACCATTCCGCAGTATAGTTGGGAAACCTTTTACTATTATTTGACGGAGCTTTCTCCTAGCCGAAACTCCAAGTTTACTTTTCGCATTCGGGAGTATTATAACAGTTCAGCGCTGCAAGGAATGCCACTTGCACGAAAATACTTTATCGCGTTTTACGCGGCACTCGACTTTTACATCTCTCTTCGCAAAACGTTCCTTAATCCCCCCACAGAATCGTTTCCCGCAAGCACTTCTTTTGAACAAGACGATTTGGACACACGTCTCCCCTATGTTCCGGAAAGGAATCGAAAGTGGGTGGCCTCTTGGGGCCGTCTGGACGTTGCGGAAGAGGAAGAGTTTGAAGACATTGCTTTCGCTTACTTGAAGGAAAACGCCGATTTTCAACAGCTGGGTCAAATGCTAAACATCTATTTGCTTGGCGGTGGAGATTCCGATGCGGTGCCGGTGTTGAATTTGCCCACCACCATTAGATCTTTGGCCGGGAGATACTTTATCAATGACTCTGATGGAAGGAAAACGTTCTTGCTTACGGATTTGAAGGATCTGATTAATGAACTCATAAGGATTTCTAAAGAAGATGTAGACGATCGATCCACAAGGATGGAGAGAGAGCTGACAACCACTCTCAGGGCGATATGGAACAACCGTGATGCAATCGTATCCTACAATCGAGACATTCCTCCTGGACAAATAGACGATTTTCGTTTGGATGGTGTGGGCGGCGTTTTTAACCCTTCAATTACAAATTCTATAGAAAAGTTTTACGAACGCGTGAAAGAGTGGACAGACAATCGATTGAACGAGAGAGGTGATTTGGAAAAGGAATTTGAAGGATATCAATCGTTGATCGAACGTATCGAAGACGAGTTTATTCACACATCCAAGACGGGTTTACCAGCTGGTTCTTCCTACGTGGAGGGACCCGTCCTAAACACCGTAGAATGGGCATTGGACGAGATCAATACAGGGAAAATCGAATTGCAACCTTGGGTTATATCTGCCATGGATAGTGCTCATGCTCTCATAAAGACACATCCCGCGTTTCGTGGAAAAGGATGGCACAAGATTGAGAGAGAATACTTTCAACGTGACGAGTTGATGTATCCATTATTTGCGGAACTTTGTGCTCATTATGTATCAATTCCTCGTACGCGAAATCCATCATCTTACATGCGGGGAGGTCTTTCTGCAGAACAAAAGTTAGCCGCTGCTTCGGTTATTCAGCAAATGAACCGGCTTCGGTTTAATCGGCATAACAATAAGTTTTATTGATTTTACTTTGCTTTGTGTTTTGTTTTGGGGTTTGCGGAAGGGGAAAAAGGGAAAAAGGGAAAAAAAATAAACCATAAACACATCTTATGCGCAAGTTGTTCTATTTCTGAGATAGTAGGGGTTTGTGAATTTGCGGTTTTGCGGTTTTGCGGAAAGTTTAAAAGAGTGTATTTTTGGGTAAAGCGATTGGTTGTTTTGTACCGTTGGACAAAGGAGGAGAAATGGATTATGTCCCACAAAAAACAAATCGCTTTATACGTGGTCATGCGTCCACGCCTCCGCAAAGTGGAAGAGTTCGAGCAGTGGATTTCAAATCGAAAACAACACAAAAAGAGCAGAGGAGGGTACGTTGGGCGGACCAACAACATTCAAATCGTTATTCCGGAGATCATCGGTATGGAAATTTGATGGGACGCGAAGCGTTTGTCAATTTGTATCATTTTGATAATGATCGTAGTGGTAAGTTGCTTGGATCCGATACACATACACACCAGTCCTCGATGAAGATCCGAGCCAATGTATTTTTGGTTATTGCTATGTTATTAGACTTGGCTTTGTTGGCTTGGCCTATCACGGCCATCATTGTTTGGGGTATTGTGGAGGCCATTTTCACCATTTTATTTTTCGTTCATCTCGTAAAGGCGTTCTTCCTTTTCATTGAGATTGTTCGATTTAACACACCTATACATAAAATGTTTGGAAGGAAAGAGTACGGGACAATATCCGGAATATGGACACGGGTAACACACGTAAAGTCTTCCACTCCTTTGTTCCTATATGGACTTACATACGGATGGGTACAAATACCACTTATGTGTTTCTATATCATCCTTTCGGTGGCTTCTTATCCATTGATGACCACCACCTTTTATTGGATATCTTGGCCTTTGGGTATTGTGAGTATTGTGGTTGGGTATGTTGCATGGTGTTTTATCGTTTCCGAAATGGCCATTCGAAAACAATTAGAACCATATATATTTGGACAACATTCCCAACATCATCATTATCATCGCGGAGATGAACAATTCAGCGTGTAGTAATATAACCATAAAATAGGATTTATTATTAAAAAATGTCTGTCGCTATTTTACCCTCTCCATTTTTTATAATATAAAGGCAAAAATTAAAGGATTTGTTTACCCTCGTATGAACCCAAGCATTCAAGATATTTTGAGACTGTTCCTTTTTAACCACAAAACGATGGTTTACGTCATGTGCGGAAAAGATAACATTAAACTTATCATCCGACGATGTAGGTTGTACCCTGACGCAATTCACTTGAGTCATATCTATTATAAAACTGGCCCCATCAACCATATCCGCCAACACTTCACAGTTCATAATCCACCGCCTCCAAATGGTGTTTTCACCCTTTTTCCACAAAATCAAAAATCCCTCTTTGGGTAATAAAAGTTGTATTTACCCCCTAAAAAATTGAATTTTTTGATTTTATGACTGTGGAATGAACCTCGCGTAAAAAAAATTGGGGAAGGTTTGCCTACAAGAAAAAAAAATTGGCGGATGAGCAACTTTCGATGAAGATCAACCTCCGTGCACCTAAGGAGAGGATTCCAAAAAACTAGGTTTCAAAAATTCCTCGATCCAGAAAAATTTCCCCATCAACGAGATCCATCGATCACGAAATCATTCAACCTGCAAACGGGCAAATTTTTATATCGGTAATAAAAATAAAAATAAAGGAGATACAATACAAATCGTTTCCTTTAATAGTTTCGTGTGATGTGGATTTATGTGTTTCCCTCTTCTTTTCATGTACGTGCGTGTGTAAAAAAAATAGATGATGTAAATAGCAAATAGGCACAACTCTTTCACTATTTATTATTACATTAAGTATGGATAGCGGGGCCGTGCCTATCCCTTTACATCTTTCCATTTATGAACCATATATGGGAACAAAAAACACTGCATCAGTTTTGATGTTTGAGCACACCCGTTTATTCATCCGCACAATTGCTTTTTTATATCAAATAATAAGAAGCAAAATGTACGAGAACAATGGTTTACCCACAAAGGTACTCTTCAATAGCGATGAAATTGGATATCTTTTATACAAGTCTAAAAAAGATTTGGAACAACAAATTAATTTTTGGAAACCGAAAATATTAGAGATCGCCAAAAATGTTCGAGAGTATAGTGAAAATGAACAATTATTTCAAGCAGATCGTCTTATTAGTGACCTTAAACAGCATACAGAAATCGTTTATGATTACGCAGAAAAACTTCTTAAAACTCATTATTTAACAGATGCCGATATTGAATATTATGACCGATTAGAACCCATTCTAGAAACGAATTCTCATTTTATTGCTGAAGTGATGCACAACATTACCGGTAGCAAATGGGGGAATTTTGAAAAATTTGAAACCTTGTGGAAAGATCATATAAAATGTACATATGACTACATTTTGGCAGCAACCATTAGTGATGAAGAATTTGACAAAAAAGCGTCGGAATGTTTGAGACGAACCGTTCTTTTAGGTGCGGCGTTGGATGATCCATTATATTATGCGTTATATCCAACAGGAGAAATTCGTCGTTCCGGGGAGAGTATTTCTTCCGAAGATAATACATATCTTTGATCCGTAGGTATTTGAAGAGGGATAATAAAAAAAGTCCTCGAACATGTTTACCTTTTACTTAATAATTTTCACTTCATCAATTCCCGCGTTTTCTCATCCTAGGGTATCTACGATCCTCTCTATTGTTGTAACGTCTGTTGTTACAATGGTGGTTTTTTTTCCATGGAGGGGAGGGTCTTCTGTTTTTCTTTGTGGGTGAATTTATCTTATACCCATGGGCGGTGTCAAAAAGAGAAATGTCTATTGGCCTCCTTGGTACAGGAGATAATATAGTTCTACGTAGTGGTTCACCACTGCGAGAAGGTATAGTGGTAAGTATACCTTCCAAGTCCAAATTTTCTCGCATGGTATCTATATCCCAACTGGCCTTGTAAAGAGGTCCATTGGGAGGATTGAAATCGCTCTCTGTCTTGATCCTCATCAACTTGATATGTATTTCCTTAAAGTTCAATGTTTTGTACCATTCGGTTTGCATAAAACCAAATCGATGGATATCTTCCTTTTTCATTCCCAGCACATATAAATCATGAGTAAAAAGTCCTATAGATCGCATCGTATCCGAAGAAAGAACGCATCTAAACTTGTGTTTCTCATCAAATTTGGTCTTTCGATCGATCAGCGTATCAATGGAAAAAAATTCCTTATGTATTGACCTTATTTCTCGATAGGAAATCCCAAAACAATGGATCAGCATATCCAATTTAGGAGTACCTTGTGTATTCTTCAAATAATTCATGTTAAACCCAAGACGTAAAATACCCTTGATAGTATCAGTAAAATATCGGGCAATACACCGTAAGTCAATCCCCAAATGATTGAGATTATCCAAAGAGGTACCCAAAACAAAACTTTGGGCCGCATCTTTTGCTTGCATTATCCAAGATTGTTTACATTTCATTTTCTTGGATTCCGTATCATCGACTCCAAACAACTTGTCCAGTTCTTTTTGAATCAAAAGATTTTTCTCGTCCACACCAAATGATATATCATTTTCCTCTGAGACGCCCAAATTTTTGCGTACATTCATTAATACAGAACGTTCGAAAAGATATTTGCATGTATCCGTGCCCCTTCGTCTCGGTCCTTTGCCTACATAACATTTAGAAAGTATGAATCGAATCTTTTCCAAAATACTATGCAGAGATAATCCTTCTTCAAAATCCAAATAGGAAGAAGATTTTCTATCATGTTCCATAATCTCAGGATCAGGAGGTCTACTACATGTAGGACACACTATTTCGTTCTTCTTTAGTACCCAAGGAGAGTTTGTCAAACATTCGTAATGTAGTTTTCTTCCGCAAGAGGAATGACATCGCAGAATAACAATATCCTCTATGTTTGGCAAGAGTTTTCGCTGACATAAATAACACTTATCTCCTTCATATAACTTGTAGGTTACGTGAGGCGTCTGCGGAGGTGTCTCCAAACCAGGAGGCCTAGATAGCGGTTTTTGTGCTTTTGTTTTTGTATTTTCCCGAAATATCGGACCACATTTGCTGTGCTTGTCTTTTTCAATCCATTCTGTTATCTCATCAAATTCGAAATCCCCGTGGGAAGCCGCCGACATATTGTCCACACATTCACGAGTGGGAAACATATTCAAAGATAACGAAAATGGATCCGTTCTCCATATATTTTCCAAAGGTTTTACGGGGCTTGGATTAGGATTGTGCCATCCCATAAAACCTTTTTGTATTGGATAATCCCAAGCCGTTTTCGTATTATGTGTGTGCACTTGTGTGTTCATTATCTCTATGGAATTCGTACGGTTTTCGACACAACAAATTAAACACGTACTTCTCCTTCCGCAATAATGTACCACAAGAAGTGTGATTGGTAAAAAGAAGCAAAAAAAAGTATCCAAAAATACCATTTATTAAATAATAAAAAAAATTGAATTATTTGTCCTTTTTTTCCCTTCCCTCCAATTATAATTTCTCACCGTTTCTTTTTCTTGGGTTTGGACTTGGTTTTGCGTTTCTTGACACCTCCGGAAACACTAGACCCTCCCCCTTTCGGATAGCATACACGTACATAGGTAGAACTTGATTTCCCCTTGGGCTTTACCGTCCTCACTCTTCCTCCCCTATTTACACATCGATCAAAGGCTTTTGGCATAACGTTCCGGTTGTTTTGTTCTACTCCTTTCCGCAAAGTGTTTTTGTGTTGTATATGGACGGCGCTAATTTTTACCACGTTCTTTCATTTTAGATTATAAAATCCTTCAGAATATCCAAATTTTCGGAATACAAAATAAAAACAACGTAGCAGCACATGAGATATATAAAACTCAAATGTGATAGATAAAGGGAAGTTTTGCGTATGGATCTTGATTTTGACCTTTACCTTCAAGTTTTTGATAGGGTTCGCATAGAAATTGATGCGGCCAGCGAATATGGACCTATAGAAGGAGATATTGCTCGTACATTCCGAATGTTTTTGACCGATTACCGCATTCCATACGATTTTCAAAGCAAAGAAGATATTCTAGATGTATTCTTGCGACACCCAGAATACAACGATGCAAAAAAAAATATGTTAAGAGGAGATGCGGATCATCTTGCTCAAGCACTTGGAGCTTATATCCTTGTATTTTCGGACAAACTTTCCATTGCAGAAAGCTTACTTGGAAGCACGTCAGACGAATATAGATTACGTGCCCTTGGATCTCTTAAGGAATTTTTTATACGTAAAATTCGAGAAATTAGGATATTAAAACAACAAGCTGAGACAATAGTACAAGCTGTTGACTCTTCTGTAGTTACCCCCCGTAGACCCATGTTACCGAGGATGATTTGATCTCGTGTTGCATGGATCAAATTTTACAATAATAAATAATATAAATTTATATATAAATTTACGGAATATGGTGGATACAGTACACCGATGACCAAGAGTGGAAGACCCGATATGTGGTATAGCGTCTACAAGCAGTTTTATGGATAACGTTAGCTATATGCTTTTCATTTTATGTAAAAATATCACAAAATATTTACATAAGTTTCTTTTTTTAATGTCTGAAAAGTACAATTCTTTTTTTTTGTTTCTAGATACAATGAAGATGTCAAAATTTGTGGAAAAACGTTTGTATAAAACTATATAGGCCTTTGGTTTATCAATGTAGTCAAGTTCAACACACGTGAATAGCGATGTACGCGCCTTTGAAAAAAAGAGAGCATATAAAAAGATTACCTGGAGGAGGAGGGTTCGGGAAATGGACCACCATTATGAAACCCATGGACAAGGATTGGGCTGCTAGTAATGATTCCGGTTCTACGGAAGATTTTATTCCTAGAAAAGGCGATGGACTTAGGCTTAAAAACAATCGATTCCCTACAACCGAAGGCGTCTACGAAATTCGTGTTGTTCCTCCAGGAGGCGATGAAAAAAGCGATTCGGTCGTTATTTACTTAGGAAAGGCAGGGGGAGAAGGTACAAATTCTTCTTTGGACCAACGTATGTCTCAATACATGTACGACGGGTCACACAAAGCGGATCTTTATAACGCACTTCTCAAGGGAGGGTGTACCATTCAAGCACGAGTGATGAAAACCGGAGAGTATTCGACCAGAGGCCGGTCCGCCGAGCAGCGAGCTAAAGAGGTAGAGACCAAGTTCCTCACACAAGCAGATTATGCTGCAAACAAAATGGAAAACGGGAAACTTCGCCTAGATTCTACGTACATCAAAGCAAATGGAAAGAAAGTTTCCATAGAGCAGTTTGCCAAAAAGAATGGCTACGTTCCGAAACATTCCTCCAAGGACAAAGGTGTTCGTGCTGGAAAAGAAGCAAGACCAGGGGGTAAACCGGCTTCTGGAAAGGGGAAAAACACTCCCGCATCTTCTCCATCGAGTTCAAACGGTGTAAAGTTAAAAAAGGATGGTACTCCCGACATGAGATACAAGGCGAACAAGGAAAAGGATCTTGGATTAAAAAAACTCTATGAAAAGCCTTCTGCGACCGACGTGAGAGTAGCACGATTGAAAAAAGATGGAACTCCTGATATGCGTTTCAAAGCAAACAAGGAAATTGTGGAAAGCGTTCTTTCCAAAAAGGCAGAAAAGCAAACACCAGATGCCAGAAGTCTTGGAAAAGCAAAGATAACTAGCACGAGCGGTCCTTTAAAAAAAGATGGTACGCCCGACATGAGATACAAGGCAAACAAGGAAACGTCAAGTCCGTTTGTCAGCAGCTCGTACACCTCCGGAAGTTCGTCCTCCTCCTCCTCTAGAATAAGCAGTGGTCCCACAAAAAGAGACGGAACGCCTGATATGCGCTACAAAGTCAATAGGCAGTCTAGAAGCTCATACAGCGATGGTTGGGGGTTTTCTACAGGATATTCCGGTTTCTCCGGAGGCTACGGAGGAGGGTTTGGTGGTGGTGGTTTTAGCACACCGATGACCAAGAGTGGAAGACCTGATATGCGATACAGTATTAACAAGTCCTTGTATGGTTAAAGAAATCATTGTATTTGAAATGGACCTTTAAAGTGAATATACTTGTCGTGCTTTATAACATATGGTTTGTTTATTATAGTAAATACTCGTAACCTCCTGTGGAAGAAATTCTAGGTCTAAATCGACGCCAATACCTTTTAAAATCAGGAAAGCTCCAAAACCACACAGTCAGCCCAACAAACAACGCAAGAACGCTACATCCCGCCAATACACCAATGAAAATCAGTGCACCTCTTTCGCTCTTTGATTGTTTCTGCTTACACTCGTGTGTTTCAAGAGTGTAGTTTTTGCACTGCTCCTCGACCTTAACAAAGGTAATACACTCTTTCGTGCTATAACACCACGAGCAGTGGCAATCGTTTACACAATCATCAATGGTTGCCTTTAAACATTCGTCAGGTACAAATGGAGGTGTCTGTCCAACCGTGGTTGCGGAAAAAAATACAAAAAAGATTCCCAGTGTACATCGCATTTCCTAAAACGAAACACCTGCTTTGATTGGCGGCTCCAATCAACCAAAATGTCAAATTGATAAAAAACTAAAACAGATTATAATATATAAGTAATAAAATATACGTTTAGTAAGTAAGGGTGCCTACGTAAACGTGCTTTGCATAACAAAGTTAACTATTTTGAAAAGAAAAAATATGTTATCATCAAGAGATATAAATGCCCACAAGAAAATTGTCTATAAAATCATACAAGATAATAACAACGGTCATCCTATTTTATACATAGAACAAATCAAAAAAATAGTGGATGAATTTGAATATGATCTTGATTTACTGCTGCCACGTGGATGGTTTAAGAATATGGAATATGCCGTCCGACACAAAATTTTTGTAGATTTTTTCAAAGAAAATGAGTTGGAGAGTGGATCTAGATTAAGTCACTTGCAAAAAAAGTTGATGGAAAAAGAAGAAGATATTGGACTTCATAGTAAAAATTCTATCGATTTGCTTAATAGTATTGTTAAAGCAGACCGCTTGATGGAATATATAAATGATAAAGCAAATAGATCAGAATCCCGCCCGAGGGTTATCGAATATTTTGAAGGCACTGAAGATCTTGAAACAAATATTAAAAAATTTGTATATTCATTGAGGGAAGATACCCGACCAGACAATTTATCTGTTGAATATCTAAACGGACTTATGGGTGGAAATTTCTTGGAAGGAGTGGATACGCGGGAAGAATTTGATTTAAGAAAACGTATCCTTGGTTATTACAAAGAAGAAGCAAAAAAAGGTTTAAATGCTATGTATGACTTGAAGAGAAACATAAATCAAGCAAGTGAAATTGTAAAAGACTACATGTTAAGAGCAACTATATACTATTAAGATAGAGATGGAGGTAGAGGTGAATTTAGATTTGGTTGAGTAGATGTTGGGCGAGAAAATACAATGTCATGGATATGCAAACCCATAATATTTTATTAAATATATTTGTTTGTGTATAATCAGAGAACTTATATTATTGATTCTATTAATGCCACCTAGGATAACCTAGCGCTAGCGCTCGGTCATCCTAGGTGGCATTATTTTTTGGATACCACAAAGTAGAGATAAAAAAATAATAAATCAATTGTGTTCTTTTATTTTCTTTATTATATATTTATCTATTATTATAAGCGATGAATGGTATTGTTCTTTTCGGAGCGGTTGTATTACTTGGGGTTGCGGTGAGAGGGCATATGGATTTTACTGCAGATTACTCGGATTGTTATGGGGAATCCGAAGGAGAATCTCCGCAAATGACATTTGATGCAGAACAATTGGATTTTTTATTGAATGACATTTTTGGGGCCATTTGGATCGCTTCTCCTAATTATATTCAACAAAATGAATTGTACCCTCCCATACATTGCAGAGACATACATATACAAGGATCGGGTACGTCTGTAGGGAACGCGGTGGATTGTAACGCAACGGTAACGTATCAAACGGGGTCAGATCCAGGGTGTTCGGATTTAGTGAACAAGTTTTTGACTGTTTACAATTCGTGTACGTCAGTGGATCAACTAGATTACAATTATATTTTTGGGATTATTCAGCCTTATTGTAACGCAATGTCCATTCCTCCATAATAGTAAATGTAATAACACGTTTAGTGAAAACCACACAAATCATTTATAAAAATCGTTGATAAAAATTGTTGATTAAAATCAGAACTAATTATACTTGATATAAAAAGCGTAGTATTGTTTTTGAATCTGTTCCAATTTGCAACACATTTTGGTTAAGCATAGTAGTGTATCATTTAAAACGTAAGAGAGGAGATAATGGGCCGATTTCCTGGCCGTTTTATAAAAAGAAGCATACGTTTTTTTAAAAAATACAAGAAACAACTTGGATTTCTTATGCTTTTTTTCTTTGGGATTTATCTTATTGTACAAGTAACTATAAAGCTTGACGAAAAGAGGGAGGGGAACAAAGAGCATAACAAAAATAATAAGGAGGAAGGATGCAATGATATCTCAAAACGTTCAAATTATATACATCGGAGACATGGTAGATCAATGCACCGAGCGCTACTTTCTGATAATGGCGAATGGCCTGGTTTTGATGGGACATATCATGATATTCACGATATAAAATCTAATGAAACGGTTGCGGAGGTACTTTGTAAACAACGGCAATTTATAGTAGATGAACCCTTCTCTTCTATTACGGTTTATAGTATTGTTGGTGGGGTGGTGATTGGGCATAGCGTGGTGATAAGTTTGTTGATTCTAATACTTTCTTCGAATCGATACATACGTAAACTTTGCAAAGAAGTTTTTATCCGTTGCAAAAATAAGATGCATAGACAACGAATACGGTCTAAAAACATAGCCCTTTCAGACTACGATAAGAATTGTTTGAGGGGATTGGTTACTGAAAAAAGCCTAAGAGGTTATCACGAGCTTAAAAGTGCATTTAATGATAGTTTGTTTATAGAATTGGATGCTGAGGTTGAGAAAAGGGTTATTACGTCCATGTCTAAGTTATATTGTCCTATTATTATCCGCAGAGCGATAAGGATAGCCGCTTTATTGTTACCCATATATACTGGATTGACACTTTTCTATCACATGATACTTCCGCATGTATTTGCTAATCGATTGGGTCTTTCGTTTGAGATGGTTGGTGCGTTTATTCCTAGCAATTTTATATCTACTATTATGTTGATCAAAGGGTATAGAGACGAAAGAATTCATATATCTTGTATACTCAAGGTCTTATTGGTATATTTTTTATTGTGTATCAAGATAGCGTTGCCTGGGTTTTTATCAATTCATACAATACCCGTGCCTGCTATATTAAGTGCAATATATGCTTTCTTTTTGCTTTGGATCCAAATGACGCCTTTGCACTTTTCCGGAACAAGGGGGTTGGATTATTTTACCAATTACATCATGGAGGTACTAAGTAGGTCCAAGGACACATATAATGCGTTTCACAAAATATTTACCCTTCAATGGGAGGATATATTACAAGAGCAACGAATCGAAGCATTACCACCGGAAGACGTATTCTCAAGTATACCCATTGCGGATGAAGGAGATAGTTCTACAGGAATTGGTGTTGAGCAATGATTTTTTTTTACGAAAAACCGAAAAACCGAAAAACCGATTATTCAGCCAACCAACCAATTCATGGGAAAGAATATTTATTGATTTCTCATGGTCATTTTCTTACGATTATATTTCTTCACCCTGGCCCACATCCCTACCGTTACCCATGTATATAAAAGTATAGATTGTACAAGATTTAGAAATACCGGTATTATGCCTACTGGTGCATCCGAAAGACCATTTGCGAAAATGGTTCCCGTTCCAAGGGTGAGTGTTGTCTCCGCAGCATAATACATGGATAATAAATTTCTTCTCCACGCACTCAAATCCCCAAAATTTACGGTTCCTCCCGTGGTAATGTAAGAATCTGTTTGTACCTTCCCTATGGAAGAGTATAAAAACCCGTTCTGAATAATCGTTATTAATGCAATGAGCATAAGGTCTAATAGAGGAATCCACGGATACTTTTCCACAGGCATCTTGTATTCGTAAATGATACCATGTAAAACGTATACCCATACTTGGTAAATGTAAATGGAGAACACGATGGATACAACCAACGGAGGCCATCGTATGTCTGTGGGTGGAATAAAATCGAGTAACAGGAATACTGTTATAAATATAAAACAAAGGACAAAAAACAAGGGAGATCTTATGTGTAAGAACCATCCCAGCCATGTCGGTTTTAGGCCTAATCCTCTTTCTGTAGTATCTGTGGCATTTGTAGTTGCAGATACGCGTAATTGGCTTTTGGGAGCTACGGTGCGTTTGTACTCAGGTAATCTACGAAAGTACATCCTTCTTTTGGTTTGGTGTGGGTATTTCCACCCTCTATCCCTAACCCTATTTATTTATCCATTATCAAAAATGTGGTAAGGGAAATATACACACGGATTGTATTTTTTTCTTGTTATTATCCCCTCCCCCACATCTTCCGCAAGACGAAAAATGTCCACTAATTTGGTTTTTTTTTTGCCCACTTAACAATTGGTGGATTTCCGCAACGGGGCGGCACCTCGATGGGGAAATTTTACTCGATCCAGAAAAATTTTGAAACCTGGTTTTTTGGAATCCTCTCCTTAGGTGCACGGAGGTTGGTCAGCATCGAAAGTTGCTCATCCGCAAATTTTTTTTTCTTGTAGGCAAACCTTTCCCAATTTTTTTTACGCGAGGTGCATTCCACAGTCATAAAATCAAAAAATTCAATTTTTTAGGGTGTAAATACAACTTTTATTACCCAAAGAGGGATAAACCTATTGATAATTGTTTGAAAAAGGGCAAATAAGCCGACCGTTACGGTGCACCGGGTGGATTTTTTTCTATTTTACACACATTAATCTATAGGACATACAATGTAAACATTTTAAATTAAGTGGTGTAATCTACCACTGGTAAGGCGTTTCTTTTTTTTTCCATTCCCACAAGGAAAATAAAAAAAAAAGAAATCTCCGAAAATGGATGAGTTTAATCAAAGCCCTGCATTACCCCCGAGAAGTACTAGTCCAGATATTAGTCTCAAGCCTAGGGAACCTCGGGCAACACAAGAAGATACCAATGTAACGGTTCCTAGGACAAAAAACCCGACCCGTACCATGGAGGAACATGGAGATCCTTTGGTGGTGACACATCCTGATACTGGGGCGCCACATCTCCAAGACCAGGGTCTTGATACTGCGGATGAGAAGGTTGACTATTGGGCCTTTGTCAAGACACAGCTTTTTGTTGTGATTGTTGGAGAGTTCACCGTTTCAATAATAGTTGGTATGATTATGTACGCTGCCTTGGCATTTGCGGGAACCAATGTACCTCTCACTACCGGGGACGGGACAACTGTGCTTGCAGTCGGGACACAAACGACGGCTGCGATAGGCATTGGTTTGGCCACCTTTTTGGGACAAATCGCGTTTTCGAGGATGTCTGGAGGGCACTTTAACGGAGCACAGATCCTTGGACATGCTATTTCGCACACTTTCCACTATTTTAGACAGGGTAGATTTACTATTATCTTCCGCAATAGTGTATTGGTGGGAGCCGCATGGGTGTCTCAGTTTGCGGGATTTTTGATTGCGGCTGCTTTGATTCTAGCAATCACGGGGGGCAGCAAGACTACCGACCTTGGAGTGCCGAAACTCGGGGCTGTATTAGGCAGTCGTATTTCTCAGGGCGAGGGATTCCTTGTTGTCTTGGCTAATGCCAGCATATATGCTGTAGTATATGGCCTTGTGGTTATTGACAAGGCTGCAGGTAGCCGTATGAATCGTGCCCTTTCTATGGGGTTGTGCTCTGTTTGTCTTTCCTGTGTTTTCGTTGGACTTAGCGGTGCTTGTATAAATCCATGGAGATGGTTGTGTGGTTCCATTGTCCTCAATGACTACAACATCAACAATCGCGATACCGGCGAGGGATGGGTATTTATCGTTGCTCCCTTCCTTGCATTTGGGCTTATTATGCCTATCGGCTTGGAGATTTGGAGACGTCTTCTTGAACCTCCTCCTAGCGCAAACATGGATAATGATTACCACAATATTATCGCTGTTCCTGAATTCCCTCCGGAAAACAAGTACCACAGACATTACAAGGAGAAAAGGATGCGTAAAGGTGAAGATCATGGTTTGGGTGCATATAAGGCTGGTATAGGTATGCGTAGAATTGCCTCTATCCGCAGAAATGGAATTTCGTATTTCCGCCGCTTTTCTGGACGCACCAGAGGATATAACTTACACAGTAATTAGAAGTTATAATATAACCAATCATGGTGACGATCTTATTTGTAGTAAAAAAAATTGTTCCCACTATCCATGTGTACATTATTGATGCATATTTTCATTTAAGGGTAAAATATAGAGATGAGTGGGTCTTTGTTTGGTAGTGGAGAACCTACTACAATACCCCAATTAGTAGAGAAGAATGGTGGGGTTATTATGTCTATTCTTACTGGTGCTTTTCTGGGTATTCTAAATCAAATTCAACAACCGTATCAGATATTACTTTGTGTGCTTCTTGCACTTTTAATTTCTATCATACTTATACGTATTGTGCGAAGATATGCGGATAAGAATGTAGATGCAGGATTGGGGTGGAAGATATCAATGCTTTCGTATATTGATTACTATCAAGTGGGTATTATTACGTTTACTACACAATACATAACCAGTGTAGCCGAGAGTGAGTGGGCTAAAGTAAGTTATGGAACGACCGATACGGTGATTGTAGGATTGGTAGGATTGATTATAGCCATTGGATTTTTAGTTTTGATCACACAACGTGCACGTAAAGTTGCACTCGTGGAACCACGACCACATAACGAGTGAGAAAAATCACACAACATAATAAGGAAAAAAAAAGGAAAAGAATAAAAAAAATGTCAAGAGAAGCATATTACCAAACCCGAGAAATACCATTGAGCAGGAAACCGAGATTGTCTCCGCAATCTTCTTCATTATTTTCCGGAAATACTGGAAATACTGGAAATATTGATCCCTCTCATTCCGCAGCTGATTCATCGGCACCGGCAAATTCTCCAAACCATAATGTACGTAATGTTAACCGCCGTATTCTTCCGATTGACGAACCGAACAAGCCTACGGAAAGCGTAGGAAATTTTGATATTGGTCAAGGTGGTGAAAGTATTACTTCCGAAACTACTTCTATTTCTGGATTTTCTAGCCTTTACGGAAGTTCGTTTGGGTTTGGTATTGGAGCATATGTGCTTGATCTTACCGGTTTGGATTACTTTATTAATTGGATGGCATCTTTCATGCCTGTTCGCGCGGTTATTGGAAAGCAGCCCGATGATTTGACCGAGCGAGGGATTGCTCATTTGATGTTGATCGGTATTCTTGTCATGATTGCATTTTCTTTATTTTTGTATATTGTGGCTCGGTTCATTCGGAATAGACGGGGTACCCAGGGGCAGTTACGGAAAATTTCCTTGGCTCATTATTTTGGTGATCCATTATTAGAACTCCACAATTCCAGGAATAATGGAAAATCATTCCTTATATTGGATTATTGGATAATTTTACGCCACTGGATTTATAGGTTTATGCGCTCCACCGGCCTCCATTTGATTGCTGGTAAATGGTATTCATCTGGTAAAAAAAGTAGAAAAAAATGGGAGTAATAGATTGGGTTTTACCATTTTTACCATGTGAATATAATTCTTTATTTTTTTTGCTTATGTAAAATTGATTATGTTATTTTTGTTTGGTGTATCGCCCTACAATAAAGCTGATAGGAACGAAGCACGGAAATCATGTAGACAATGATATGCACGACAACAAGCAAAACATAAATTCCATTGATCGCCTCATACAGAATATATTCTTGCGCGTTGTCGATGAATTTGGCCGGGTCTAACAAATCCGCAGCGGAAATTTCCACAGAACGAGGTAGTCCACCGTTACTAATTAGCCAAATCAAAATCAAAAGAAGGACAGCCCCGTTAACCACAAATCCGGTAATATTCAACACCATGGGAGAGATGAATCCGGTATAGTCGTACTGGAATGCATAAAAGTATATGGTGATTGCCCCTAAAACGGAAAAGCATAGGAACAATGCGAGTGCATACAGGGTAATCAAAAGTGTGTCATCTAAATGGTGTGTGGTAAGAGTTACTGCAGAAAGTACCCCCATTACAATTTCCGCAATCATGATTAGTAAAGATAGTATTACAACCACGGAGGCGGTATTAATAGGTAAAGCTTTGTGGAATTCCACAATACTTCCGGCTCTCCCTGCTCTACCGGTGTATGTTTGTACTACTCCTTTGTGAGGGGTTGTCATCATTTCATAGGATGGTCCACCGGAGAACATGAAGTGTACAATGTTCATCTTCTTGTACTTTGGATTTGCCGCAGGTGCAAGGGGTTGTTGTAATTGTGTATATGGTCTTTGCATTGGCCTTTGAAAGTATCGATCATAAGGTGGATTCCCACGTGTGGGGTCTGTCATGGCTTACTTTTTTTAAGACACGCGTGAATAAAAACCACTTATGATCCAATTCTTTCTTTATATTATATGTTAATTAATATATGTACATGGAAAATGTATAATCCTATATAAAACTATTTTTTCCGCGCGTAGTGAGGGTTTAATACTAAAAAAAAAGATGCATGATAAATCCTTTCGGACCATTCCTTTGCATGACGATAAAATAGGACCAGCCAGCAAATTTTCCATGAATGAACAGTCTCCCTATCACCCAGAGATTTTTGCGTACATAGGTATATTGTGGGGCATTCTTTTTATTGGATTTATATTGGATGTGTATTTTGGGGTGAATTTTGTCGTGCATATGATTGTGTTTGGGTTGGTTATTTTCATTTGGGTTTTTATAATGGGCGCGGTAAGGTATATTTTTTACAGTTGGAAAGGACTAAAGACAAACGCAACCGATTTGCATTATGATCATGATCAATGACAATTCGTAACAGTGAATAAATTTAGGGCTAAAATTTGTTGTATCATCATTCCATCGTTTTGACTACTTGCTACCGGTACAATTATTTTCAGGATTATTTTCTGAAGACTCAGAAAACTTGCGGTTTTGTACAAAACCTGGGCTTGCCAAAACAACTCCGTATGGCATCAATTGAATCATACCGCCAATCGAATCACCGTTGCGTTGGTACCCAAGTTGCCATTCTCTAACCTGAAAAGCTTCGTTCCTGGGATTGAACACTCCTTTCGCAAGCCTAGGATGGGAATGATATTTTGTATTTCCCCAAGTAAATAACATCTTGTTATTACCAGTATCAATGATTCCACGGGGACCCCATGCGTCGTTGGGTATCATATCAGGGGGTACAGACTTGTTGCGGTGTGGTCGTTTCCTTCTTCTTTCTTTTCTTCCTCCCTTTCTAGACTTTTGGCTACTTGATTTGGATCGTTCTTCGTCTTCAGAAGTTACTTCCGAACGTACAATTACTGCAGTTTTAGTATTGATTGTATTGATGAGGGTTTTTTGGTAGCATTTGCTATCCCCCTCATCTGATTCTGTTTCCTGAAATTCCTCGATCCCAGAGAGTGCGGGAAGGAATTCTGGTTTGGGGTTTAAATATTTCTTCTTGCGTCCCGTCCCAAACGGGAATGCACCACGCAAATATATGCTATTTTGAGAAGATTCTACAGACCACGTATCTCCCAAATCCATGTCTATTTTAAAGGACTTGATTCCTGAAATCGTTTGTATGAACGGGGAAGACGCATATTTCCCTTTTACAGTAGAAAAGATGGGAATGCTTTCTTTCGTATCAATATCCTTCATTGTGGCAACGCAGGTAAAATATGGATTATCATTTTCGGATGATGGGTCAATTGGTTCTTTTCCTTTTATGGTTTTATCGTTTTTAGGCGTGGGACCCTTTAGAATGGATATTCCGTCCAGCGGAGAAATGGGTACGGGAACGGCTCCCATCAATGTGGTTTTACAGAATGATCCAGAGTAAAAGACCATCTTGGACGATCTATTGTACGTAGAAAATGTATTGGTGGTTACACTGATAACATTTTCGTTTTTTGTCAATGTAGAGCTATCGGTAGGGTCAATACCCAATTGAGCAAATAGATCCACACCAACAAGTTGTGCGAGTTTGTCTATTACCAACCATCTTTTCAATTCGGATTGAATACACATATCCGATATAAACTTTTCCTTCATAATCGTGGTTTCCCAATGCATAGGCCTTTGGCGGATATATGCGGGTTCTTCCGCAGGATGAAGGTGTTCGTTATCTTGTTTTGAATAATATGTATCATGTAAAGTCTTTTCCAATAATCGAATCTCCGCAAAGCATCCGCGAAGAAGTTTGACATATTTCCATGCTTGCAATTGTTGATCTTCCATGAGTTTTGAAGAAACCTTACTTTTTAAATTAACTTCTTCTCCTTTGCGTCCGCCAATACTGGAAGACGCTTGTTTTAAAAGACGTTTTCTTCTCATCTTGCGCGCAATTTCCCTTGCTAATTCCCTTTCCGCAATGGAATCTCTCTCGCGAGAACTTTCGGAACTTACGGAACCGCCTCCAATATCAAATTCTTCTTCGCCTTTACCATCTTCTTTAGATCGCTTTTCTTTCTCTTTTCTTTTTCTACGTCTTATTCTTCTACGTCTCCTTCGCCTTTTCTCCTCCTCATCATCAGAGCTGTAAGAATCACTGTATGAAGAATCACTCCCGTAATCTTCCGAGCTTCTAGAGTCATAAGAAGAATCTTCACTGCCATGACCATTTCCGGAAGGATTCTTCAATACCTCAGACACCTTTTCCTTCAACTCATTCAAGTGCTTTTGATACTTTTCAAGGTCTTCACTAAATGGTATGTTAGTCTCATACGTGCTCCCACTATGCACGTAAGGGTTGTAAATTCCGGAAATGTATGCATGTACCGTCCTGGAAATATCAATTTGTCCGGTACTCACAACAATCCACAATTGCCGTTCTCCATGCCGAGAAAGATCCTGGGATACGTAAAACCCTGCGTAAGATCCTTCCATAGAAAGATCTTCATAATCCTTGATGGTCTCGCGAAGTTTTCGTTCCAATTGTACGTAACCCATATCCTCAATCACTTCGTACGGGTTTTGTCCTTTTTTAGATTCGATACGCAAGTTGTTGGGGAGACGAACGCATGTCATTCCACTAAAAATCTTGTCCTTTGGAAATATATCCGCAATTACCTTGGTCTTTTTCGTTCCGGACGTAGTGTAAAGATTAAAGTTCTTGGGACGGTCCACCGCAAAAACAAACCCATTCAGGTGGTCTGCGTTAGCATAAGAAATATTGGGGAGATATGTGATGGATACGTTATCCGATTGCGGAGGTAGTCCATCCATGGGATCATCATCATGAAACTTCAAAAGATTATACCGTATTCGTTCAATACTTTCCGTAGGCTTGTTGGTACTAATACACAATGCATAAGGATTACCCTTTGTAGCATCCTCTTCTTTTTTTCTCTTCGCACTAGTCTTGCTAATGAGAGTAGAAGCTCCTTTTTTAGGTAATGCCTTTGATGACTCGGAAGGTTTTCCAGGTTTTCCAGTTTTTACAGGTTTTCCAGTTTTTGCGGGAGAAGGATTTCTGGATTTGGGTGTAGATTTGGGTATAGTATTTCCTATGGGTGTAGAAGAAGAAGAAGGCCTCATATTGGGAGAACGTGGCGATTGTGTAGGAAGAGGTCTAGCCATTGCCATCTCCTTTGGACCATAGTGAGCATGCGGATGGTGTTGCGGTGGTATTTGAGACGGTGTTCCCATTGAATAATGAGGATTATGTTGAGTACCACCAGTGTACTGTTTGTATCTGTTATGAATCGAAAAAGAAGGATGCCCATACCCGCCATAACGAGGGTCGTGAGGATTCATTGTGTGTGTTTTTTTGCTCCGCCCCTATTGGTTTGTTTAGCAATGGCCTCGGTATTGCAAAGTGAAGTGCATATTGGAAAAAAAAATTTTTCGGATCTTGGAATTTAGGTTGTAATTTACACCCTAAATATAATGTAAATTTGACAGCAGGCTGCTGCAGCAGGAGGATATCTGGATTTGCGGATGTGTATGAATGGGCTTTTTTGATTTTTAAAAATAATATTTTTTTTGTTTTAAAAAAAATATTATTTTACTATTTGAAACCCGCCTGTTTGTCTCAATCATTCCATTTTCCGTCAATGTCACAGAGAATAGAATACGTTGCGACACAGGAATGTTCCAATTGCGGAAGGGATTCTTTTATACTTGGAAGAGGATTTTCTATTGGTGGTTCGGGTGGATTATGGAATGCGCCCCAGACATTTTGCAGGGAGTGTACTGCAACTATTATTAGAGGTATAATTCAAGAACATGAAGAAGAGGAGCGTCGAGAACGTGAAGAATATCAACACGGTGGTGTTTTTGTAATGGAGATGGATGGGTAGTGTTTTCCGACGGTAAATATTTATTTTATGTCTGTGTGCACATTATATCATTAAAGTATTTCTTTTTCATTGTTCCATTCCTTTTTAGAGGGATTGTGGGATTTCTTCTGAGGGGGGGAAAAATCTCAATGAGATCGTGGTCTCACTTTCCATTTTTTATATTTTCTCTTTCCGCAGTGAGTTTTGGAGTATGGGCGACCAATTTGACCATTAATATCACAGAGAAATATTTTGAGGAAGAGTTTGAGTTTATCCATCAAAAATTTATTCAAGTAGAAAAAAAAATAGATATTTTAACAGAATTGGAAAGACTATATAGGGAGCCCCGACAGCCTGTTCACCCTCCGAATCAATCCTGCAAAAACGAAGGTGGTGATAGTGCAAAAGATCTTTCTTCTCAATTGAAATATCTAATAGTAGCGCGTAAATCATTGGATAATCATCACCCTATAAAGGCGGTAATACATGTACATCCGGTCTTGATCATAGTTGCTGCTCCTGAATCCTCTGGGAATAGATATACCGTGGATGTTTTCGTAAAGGCTGCGGGTTGCTTTGGGCATTCTGGGCATAAGCAACCTTTTGATCAAAAGGGGAAACCCAGACAAAAAAATTGGAGTGTTATGGATGGAAAAGTGCTTCAAAGGGTCAAAAAAACGCACCCTTGCGCGGTATTGCATCGTAGCTATCCACACAATAATATATTTGTAGACATGGAAAAGATGGCAAAACAAGCAAGAGATAATGGATTTGATCCGAGGGTGGTTGTGATTACACGGTACGAAGAAGCGGTAGAGTCTTCTCAATTGAAACACAAGCATGTTTCGCGTAAAGAAAAGGCCAGAGAAAATTTTTACCGTTCTTACTTGGATATTTTTCGGCACATCATTATTGCGAGGCTCCCATATGTACTTATTACCTATGAGTTACTAGAAGATCCAATATATGTGGAATGGATGTTTAATGAGATTGGTATATCTTATGACAAGGAAAAAGTGCCTCCATTCAATGACGCAAATAAGAAATACTTGGCCGGTAGAAAATAAAAAAAAAAAAAGAGAAGATATTGCGTTTACATTTACATAAATCGGTTACTCTTGTCTTTACCATAGTAAAATAACATATCTGTAATGAATGAAGAGGGTACGCCATCCATTGATTCCCATCCCCTCCCGATGGTCTTGCACTTGGGAATACATAAACACTCTCCGTAAGTGGTAAAAACCATCTCCTTTTTTCTTTCTTTTCCGTCCGCATCGCAAGTTTTGGAAAGCGGGGTAAATTGGATTGGGATAGAGTCAATTGTAGGTTTGAACTCTTCATTGTACGTAAGTATACCAGTATTATGAAAAGTACGCTTGGTTATTTTGCTCTTTTCCTGCAAACGTCCTTCAGTTGTATAATAGTATGGATGCAATGATGGTTCGATGTAAAGAGCAAAAGAATCCATCGAAATTATCGTGTCCATAGACATATTCAAAATAAATGACTTTGCAGCCTTGTGGTCGTTGGTATACAATGCCATCTCCATCAACATGGATATACACACAAAAGGGTTCAATTTGGACCGTTGGTCTGTGTCCAATATTCCTTTCCATGTATATCCGCCCTTCCGCAACATTTCCAAGGTAGATAAAGAAAATCGAGTGTAGTGTGATTGTTTTTCCCGGAACGTAGGGGACGCTCTTCCGAAGGGGAAGGGATGAATCTCGGAACGGTTATAACCTCCTCTTCCAATGTATAATCCATGAATAACTTGTTCTCCGTTTTCGGCATTGACGTCGGCAAAATGATCTCTGAATAGCCTATCCTCTGGCATTTGAGGAGGTATCAATTTTCTAGTAATTCCCATACTTTCCGTATTTCCTGTAACCCTTTCTTTGTACTCATCGGAAGGAGGAACATGTAGAATGGGACAACAATAGAAAAACAACTCTGAAACCACATCCTCGAACTTTTCTTGATCCTTTCCCCACAGATTAAGTAAGCAATAATGTAGTATTCCTCTCCATAGAGAATGACTCAAGTACATCCTTTGAGGAAGCCCCGTATAGTCATCCCCACGTAAGTCGCAATACATTTCCATACACTCTTCTTCATCATCTTCTTCATCATCTTCTTCTTCATCTTCTTCAATAATGTCCGAAAACCTCCATGGATGATACATTTCATCCTCTTCTTCATTTTCGATATATTCTTCTATACTATCAAAGTTGCCGTCTACTGATCCTTCGTTTTCTTTTTCTTTTTCTTTCTCGTTTTCCGGAGGTTCGTCTATGAGCACTTCTGGCGTCCTTGTATTTCCTTCATATACGTCACCATATTCCGTAGATTCTGACATGTCGTGTTTTCTTTTGTTTGTTCTTTTTCTGTGGTCGATAAATACTTTCTCCGTCATCAAAATCTCGTAGAGAGTGGGACATACGATTGCGTTATTTCCGTTATTTACATTATCCTCGATAGATTCCTTTTCGGATATGCCAGGTTCTCGAATAAATAGCAAGTGGGAATCCCAATTCCTTTGTTCCCCATCCGCAAAATAAATGGTGAGCATTTGAACAAAGTATAGCAACCGATAAAATGCCCTATCCGCGTTGCCATCGGCATAAGCGGTATCTAGAATTAAATTCCATAACACGGGCGTTGCTGCAGCAAGGAATCTTCCATAAACAAGTTGGTCATATGAAATGCTAGAATCCAACCGTATAAGGTTTGTATATTTTTCCACGTGTGTGCCTTGTATCCATGCGGAAAACGTCCGCAAGACTAATGTTGCTTCCAGAGAAAACAGCAAACGTAATGTTTCTCCCATTGATTCGTCCAGAAAATCAAAGTCATTTCTTACAATCTTTGTGTTTGAATCCGTAAACATGGCTCGAAAGGTATCGTGTGAACGAGATAGACAAAGTCCAAATATAGCATAACACGGAAGATCAGAATGTGATCGTAGGAGAGCTTTCTTGTCTGCCCATGTGGAAGCATCCAAAAAGTGGTTGATTTTACGCACTTCGTTCATATGGAAAGACGTCAACCGAATGGATATATCAAACAAAGAGCCAATGGCCCACCCGTAGAATATGGAGGAATTCTCATAGCAACGAGCGCAATAATCACTTGCTTCTCTACATGCATCCGAACACCTGACTCTCTCTCTTGCTTGTCTCCATGATATTGTGATTGCAGAAGCATTGTCCTTACGAAGAGAAGCACGTATACGGAAAGTAGACTTTGCTACCTTTGGTAAAGAGTGGTGTGATGAAGTTTCTGAACTTTTCTTTGGGGATTCCACATTGAGGATAAACATGTAGGTTCCAATAAACCATTGTATACCGTCCAATAAAGCGGAAATCGTGGCATAACTCGCGAATTCCAAAACACAAGTGCGGTGATCCATAATATGTCCTTCAAATTGTATATTTCCATCATCATCATCATGAAATGCACACTTTTCGGCATGCATGAGAGCAAGAATTCCATAATGTTCTTGGATCATTTCCAGGTTTTCCGACCAAACATCCTTCCGCAAAGGGCCGGTATTGCACCGAAAATCCCAACCTCGATCTTTTCTCATGCAAATATCGCGTATATGTGTAGGGCTTGATGATGATAATGATGGTGACAATAATATTTCCTTAGGATGGTGATGGTATCCATACGTTTCACAGTTATACGGAGGCCAATCCAATTGACAAGACATATTCACAGCATTACTATGTGTGATTCCTGCGTTTAAAAGCATAGCAAACATGACACTCTCTGGGTAATGGTCCATGTCATCCATCTTGTTAGTTGTTGAGGGAGGTACCAAAGATATATTTTCCACATCCTCTGTGAAATATCGGTAGATAAAATCGCTCATTTTTCCGGCGTTGGAAACCAAATCAGTCCCCATAGAATTTCCATAATACGAACGAGTTCTATGGTGATTGGCACGAATATATTGAAGTGCTTCCCATTCTGTAATGAACGGAGAACACTTTTCTTCAATTGATACCTGAATCTTATTCCAAGGAAACAAGTAGAGTGAAGAAAAGGCAAAATGAATACAATCTGAACTTTCCGCAGATTGTTTAGGTAGAGACATCCAATTGGTATAAAGTGTTGTCATGAATATCAATATCGTATGCATGTTGGGTTTACCCTCCTTTTTGAGTAAATCTTTCGATACTTTGGACGGTTTCCACATCATTGAAATACGTTCATGAGCCATATCCGCAGATTGTATCAAGTTGGAAATACGTTGGTATTCCTTGGGTTGTTTTTCTCGGTCAAAGGAAGAATCCATAAAGGTGATCCATAAAGATTTCATGTGCTCTATTTCAGACTCCCGTTGGGCGGCGATACCGCCCAACGGGAAATCTGAAATAAGCAAGGCACGATAAGGAAATAAAAGCCTACATAGGGATATGTTCAAGGCACGAGCAACGCTTTTCAAAGGAGTTGGGGATAGTCGGAGTAACGCTTCTTCGGTTTCTTCTCTATACCATGCGGATGTGATTACGGATAAAATATCAGGCGTGGCTTTCCTTCGTGCATATTCAGGCAACACTTCAAAATGCCAGGATTTCCATCTGTTTTTCCAATGCATTGGAAATGAAAAACAAGTAAGCACCAAAGCTTCCATCAAAATTTGTTTGGATTCTGTAAAGACACACATCCTCTTTTTATCCTCGTCATCTCCAATAGAAAGTGTGGGCATGGGAAAGTGTTTGCGGATGGATTTTCCAATATATATACCCATATTCTTTGCTCTATCTATGACTCGAATGAGAGTATCAAAGAACGGTCTATGTGAATCTTCATCTCGTGTCAAATTCCACACGCTGTCGCGAAAAAGCCTTGCGGAAAGGGATAATTTTTGTTTTCCTATTGCAATGGAGGATAGAGTAAACGCAGGCCGGTTTTTTGTATATAACTTGAACCACGTGTCAAAGTACAGGTAGGAGGCATAACGCTCGATGAATTCGATAGATACACCCACTTGGCGTAACCAAAAGACGTTTCCGTCAAATGTATCATAAGTGATGCGTTTTGGAGAAAGTGACGCGCCAATCTTCCGATATTCCTCCTCCATAACCTCTGCGGAAATATAAAAATAATGTCGCAAGTAAGGATAAAATGAAGAAAAGCAAAGTTGAAAAAAAAATAATAAAAACTTTAATTTTTTTTACCATTTGTACGGTAAAAAATCTGTCCTTGATACGAAAGAAAAGGAAAGGGGAATGGTATTTGATAATACCATTGAAGGAGAGATGGTGGAAATCTTATGATCTTCAGATGCCAATACATACAACGTTATGTGGATGGTACCCGTGATAATACCAATGCGATAAATAGTCGAGAAGAGGGGAATTTTTACTTAAATATTAAACAATAGAATCCATGTTGTTACGTTAATGATGAGGCATTATAACAATAAAAAAATGTTTGACATCGTCACAATCGGTACCTTCCGTTATGAACTCTTCTTTATCCCATTTTTTATAATTATTCCAACCGATAATGGGGTCAAGGCCGACAAAAAGCTCTCGTAGAGCAGGATCATTATCAACTGAATAATTCCTATACGCATAAAATTGATCTGGGCTAGCATAATAATTGACCCCCAAGTAATGCATGATTGTAAGATGATTAAACCAAAGCATAGGGTCGAGTCCGTATTCTCTATAATTTTCCAACACGCCAGGTTCCTTTCTATTGATTTTCTCAAGCATATCAAAATCCTTGTCGTCAACATTCAAAATGTAGCTTGTTTCTTCATTCTGCATATAATCGACTACAATAAGCAAGACCTTTGTTGATTCTGGCGTGGCTCTTTCCATAGTAGATCCGCAGAGCGAGGTAAAAGTGTATCCTTTTTACTTAGGTTTGTAAAAGAAGTAGAGATATGTAACAATGACAAATTGTTTTTATTTTTGATTTAGAAAGAGCACTAATTTATTTTTTTTTAATATTTGTATGATAAACAATCTTTATGAAGGGGTGACTGCATTGTAAAGTCTTTTGTAGTTGATCGTGAACTGCACGGGTCTTTATGGACGGGCGGGTTATTAAAAGGGTAGTTTTAAATAGAAGGATAAGTAACTATTCGCACAAATCCACCCGATCCGTTACCACCCCTACGTCCACGTCCGAGTACGCCTCCAGGACCTCCCCCACCTCCGTGCCCAAACCCAGTCGCGGGATCCCCGTTAGGGGGGAATATAAATTGCCCACATACCCCATTACCTGGAGTTCCAATGTAATACTTTGCTGCTGCTCCCCCACCTCCCCCAAATGCTGTTGGGCCTCCGCAAACCGCAGCGTCTCCGCCATCAGGATAAACACTTACGGCGAGAGAAGGTGCTCCTTTACCACTAAGCACATTAGTGGATGCAGATTGACCATTTTCGTTAATACCGATCCCACCAACTCCAGGAATTTGTGCATTGTTTCCAGGTGATCCGCCTCCTCCGCCATTGTAGCCAGCGCCTCCATCGCCACCATCAGCATCATTACAGGATGGCAAAAATGATCCTAATCCACCAGATCCCCCCGAAACCGTCAATGTACCAAAAGATCCAGATATTGAAGTTGATCCTCCATCTGCCCCGGGAGAGCCAGTAACGGTACTACTGCTACTACATTGTGCACCTGAACCGCCTGCTCCGCCTGCACCGACGGTAATATTGATGATTTCCAAAGGAGTTACGGTCAGCCATACTTGATCGCCAATAGTACCTTCTCCAGATCCACCACCACCTCCACCACCACCTTGACTACCGCTAAAAATAGTGCCGCCCGACCCTCCCCCACCTCCCCCTCCTCCAGCCAAAAGTTCAACATTTATCAATGAGATATTAGAAGGTACCTCCCATAATTGGCTTGTCAAAAATGTAAATACTTCGATACCACATCCTGTGCAATTGCCTTCGGGTCCTTCAGGTCCCTCAGGCCCCTGAATTCCTTGAGGTCCTTGTATTCCCTGAGGTCCTTGTATTCCCTGAGGCCCTTGTGGACCGTCTACGGTAAATCCACATAAAAGCTCTCCTACGACAGTAAGTTGTAATCGCTTTATAGAAATATCATCGGTATTATTTGCATTTAACACATAGAGCTGAATTGTGCTAAATGGATCCAATACTTTGGTTAATGTAAACGATACTGATTCGTCAGGACGTCCGTTTGCGGAAAAAGAGTCTTTTAGCAATGGGTCCGCTCCATCATATCCGATACCAATCCATATTTCGGCTTCGGTGACTCCGACGCTTTCAAATGAAATGTCTATACTAATAGCGTATGTATCGGTAACGTTTGCTGTTATGAACGTACAATCGGTGCTTCCTGTTATGAAATCTTGCGTGACTACATCACAGTCTTTGTCAACTCTAAACCATGTATCCGACGCGTTTATGGATATAATGGTGGGTATAATATCTACAGGAGAAGTCCCGTTGGCGATACACAATGCCCCAAGCGTTTTGTTACAATCATCAATTGTGGCGGATTCTCCCTGTATCCCCTGAGGTCCCTGAATCCCTTGATCCCCTTGTATTCCTTGATCTCCTTGTATTCCTTGTATTCCCTGAGGCCCTTCAGGTCCTTCAGGTCCTTCAGGTCCTTCAGGTCCTTCAGGGCCTTCAGGCCCTTCAGGTCCCGCGGGGCAATCAGTACAATTGAAGTCATCAATATCTTCCGCATTTTCCATTATCAAATGTTGCTGTACCGCTGTCCAAGCGATAAGTAAAATTAACACCAAAATACTTAATGCAACACAAGCACCCGAAAGGAATTCTAACCAAATTATCCTTCTCCCATTACGATTAAGAAGCGAAAGATTATCTAGTGTAAAAGTCGTAGGTGTTGTATCTCCTCTACGACCTCGCACTGCGTTTCCAATAGTTGGGTAACCGGAAAATTTATCGAAATGCTGTCTTCTCCGCAATCCACCAAAATAACCGGCTCTCTCCATGCAAATCCCACCCCCCTGTGTAAAGCTCTTATATTTTTATACTATCCTTTATATTGTATAAAATGTAATTACTTCCTATTTTTTTACGCCGCAAATCAAAAAAAAAGTAATGATGATAAATAAAAGTTTTACCTGCAAATCATAACCATATTTATGATTTAAGAACAATATAAAAGTCGTTTAAAGCTTGTCATTGCGACGTTCCCCATAATACGACTTCTTGAAAACCGGCTCTCCATTAGGACCTTTCCCAGAGAAAGGGTACTTTTGCACTTCCAACAAGGACTTCTTACAGTATCCACAACAAACACCATCACCAAGGTCTCTCTTAATCAAAAGCGGACACATAATGCATCTAGGACCACGTTTCCATGTCGGTTTCTGCCTCCATTTTTTGATACAATCTTTGCAAGTGCATCCAGAATCATAAGCAAGATCACAACGAGTGCGGGGTAATCTACTATCAAATCTACGAGATGTGTTGGGAGCAGTAATACAAGGAAGCTCCGTTTTAACAGTCTCGAGTGGAAGAATTTCCCAAATGTGATCATTTTCTTGTTTCACTATGGGCCCGAAAACAGGAGGGTAAGCAATATCAGAGGAGGTCTTGCGTTTCATAGCCATAACAAAGGTCGATCCAAAATGAGGGGAGTGGAAGAAGAAGTGATGGAAAAAAAATGATGGAAAATTCGCTATCAAAATGTATTAAAAAAAATATAATTTTTTAATAAAATATAATTTTTTATATCATATCAGAACTCCAGGTAGTGCATTGAACACATGAGCGATAATACGATACCCGTGGCTCCGATCCACGAGTATACTTCCGCGGACGAATTGGATATTCATACAATATTCAAGACAAAAAGAACCATAGTGAACGAGTTGGGAAACTCTATTGATTTTTCGGTCGAATCATACGCTGATAACCCCATTTTTGATTCGGTGCGGGTATTTGCACGAGGTCCCAAATCTGAAACAGACCACGTATGGACTAGAATAGAGGCAGAGACACTTTTTACTTGTTTGTCTATCGTTCTCAATAAACCTTACGCAGTATAACGTATTACATGGCATGAATGTGCGTGTGGATTTTCGGAGTGTGCGTATGTGTTTGTGTTTGTGTGTGTGTGTGTGTGTGTAATATTCATAACAGGAAATAAAAAATTAAACTCTTGTGGATATTACCATAAGACACATTCCACAAATCCGTAGAATAGGCGCGTATTTACAATAAAACGGGAGAAAGTAGTAAATGTGTTGGTCCGGTCGGGGGGATGGTAATTTTTTATATATAAATGGACAAACACTCAATTACGCTATCTCTTATGAGGATTTCCGGAGAGTGGCCAAAACGGGAGACCAACTCCTATACCAGGGAAAGGGGTGGTCGTCTTGTTTGATAAAATTTGGAACACAAAGCAAATATTCTCATTGCGGAACGGTTATAAAAATGAGAGACGGAAGTTTGTATGTATGGGAATCGACAAAACCAGACGACACGTTTGATTTCTTCACACTTACCGACAAGGATGGACCACGGTTGATTGATATGGACGAGCAGCTTTCCGCATATGCAAGTAAAAACTACGCGGTTACCTACCGTCCCATCAAATTATATGACCATACATTGAGAAGGAATTTGGGCACCAATAGGGCTCAATCAGATATATGGAAGGTGTTTCGAGCAATGAGTAAAGTGCCCTACGAGAAAAACTATCTAGAGTTGATACATCCGCAAAAGAGGTTTACCGTTGGCGGGGCACTTGCTTCGTTTTGGGGAGGAAGCAAACATTCTGTGTTCTGTTCCGAGTTAAACATGTACACTTTAAACCAGGGCATGGGTATTAGTCTTAGAGATCCTATATCTGGAATTGTGATGGCTTCAGAGGATTTTGCACCCGTAGACATTTCATGGGGAGGAGAAGCTTTGCCATTCACAACTCCATTTCCTTTGTCTACAGACCCTAGATTTGAAGAAGAAAACAAAAAGAGGTTTCCTGAAGCGGTAAAAGGCGATATTTCGGGTGTACCCGAGGGGTACACTGTAACGGCGCTTCTAGGATTTCCTGCTATTGTGGCGTCCAGGGGAAATATAGACCCTTTGTTGGCCCAACGAAGCAAATCATATTTACATACATTGGACCTTTACAAACAAGCACGTTACGGAACATTGCCATATGACGTTCCCGAAAACCAACGTAAAATTTACGGAAGGATGCTTTCTGAAGAAGAACAAGGAGATGTCCGTAATTTGGCTCGTAGAATATCGGATATACAAATTATGTTGAAAAGTGGAAAGGAAGGATTTGCAATGTGGTCGACGGACAAGAAAATACCCGAAACGGTTGTGGTGGATTTCGGAAAGAACGCGCTATTTACTACAACCGAGGAGAAAAGTAAAAAATAAACTTTACTTTTTACTTAGACACTTTTTCCCTTTCCTTTTTCTTTTTTTCTTCTTCATCTTTCTTTTCTATCATCAAACCTTCTCCTTACTGAAAACCGTCCTTTTTCTTCAATAATTTCGACATCTGGATTTGGAAATATTTTTCCCTTTTTAAGCCATCCCTTTCGTGTCTGTGGTTGGCGCGCCGGTTCATTGACAATGATATTCAATTTTTCATAAATCTCGTCCAATGGAAAACCTCCTAGTTTTTCAATATAGGGATATATATAACCTCCGGGGGCTCCTGAAGGACCAATCAACCATTCCAAATAATTTTCAACAGCTTCCTTTAAAACGGTGGAAAAGGGCTTCCGATCTTCCAACATCCGCAAGGTGATTTTATCTGGGTTTTCGAGCATTTTATCCTGTAGTGAAGCTTCCGTGAGTTCTTCTTCGTCCCTTTCCGATTTATACTCTGGGCCCTTGGGGTCAAATCGCTCATTCAATTCGAGAACCAATGTATAATGTTTATATCCTTCATCATCAATACGAGTTGGGAGAAGGGCCCATATCAATTCTCTTATCGTTTCCAGTCTTCCATAGGATGAAAGATTTTGGTTGGTGATTCGATAGTGTATCTCCCCAAAGAATTGATTGTATATCCATTTTCTCTTTTCTTCTTCTTCTTCCACATTCCCTATACTTGTGCCTTCTTCCACAGTCTCTGTGCTTTCTTCCACAGTCTCTGTGCCTTCTTCTTCATTATCCTCAAAAAATGATGACACACTACTACTGGTTTCAGATATTATAATTGTTGTTTGTTCTCCCTCTTCTATAAAGTTGCGCATATCTTTTCCAAATATGGGTTCCTCAGTTTTCATGATCTTGTCTCTATATTTTTTCAAATCTTCTGTCTTTCCGTTGAATGCCTTTGTAATGGACTCTACCACGTCGGTCACCATTTTGATTTGGGATGGTAAAGTTAACCTTTCAAAATAGTATTCTCTTACGTATTTCTCTAGGTATTCAAGAAAAGGTTTAACGCTGGTGGGCCCAATCCTTCTGATATCCAACACTTTTTTAGCCTCTTCTTTATCAGTGTATGTCTTTTCTCTTTCCGGAGAATGGAAATGTTTAGATGCGTAGAACAAACTCCATGCATTCACATCTGTTCTCCGCGAATCCTCGTCATCTAGTGCATATTTCAGTAATGTACTTCGTGATTCTTTTTTTACCATGTTTCTTTCCATCCAATAATAACCATTTCTTTTTGCTGTTTCCTCATCACCTTGGAACAACCTCCATGTCTCCTCGGGTCCATTTTGTACGGAAGATATAGCATCCAATAACGCGGCCAAAAACGAGAGCCTTTTGTGGGTCGAAATATTACTCTTGCGGAGAAGGTATTTCTTTAAGAGATGAAAATTGTTCCAAAATATACCAATCATTCGTTCGCGTTCCTCTTCTCCGGACGTCTCTGCTCTTTGGTATGATTCGTCTTCTTTTCCAACCAAATTTATTCTAATTATATCCTGGTTTTCAAGATATTCTGTTGTTACCGGATCATCTGGTGCTTTCTGATTGCGATATATTGTATTTGAAAAGTCTTCAAGGGTGGGGTATTGTTTCCGTTCCAATGTTTCACGTCGTTTTCTCCCCTTTACTGCTCGTTCAATATCTTCCACAGTTTTCTCCTTTGTGGTTACTTCCATACCTTGCATTGCCGCTACCCCTGAAATGGTTTCTTTTCTTCCATATACAAAGGAAAGCATCCAAGAAGGCATTTTTCGAAAACTCTCAGCTTCCGTCAAGTCTAATAAGGGACCATCTGCGGAAGTTGCTGCGGAAAAGAGTTGTGCTCTGAAATGATCCACCGGTGAGGTATATCGATTTTCCTTATTAACTTCTTTTGAAGACATTTGTTCGATGTGTTGGTGTAAGATTTTTTTCCGAAATCGGTCAATACTCGTGGGTCCGTAGTGCATGGGGAAAGATTCCAACATGAAGAAGAGAGAAAACAAATCAAAGGGACCTCCATATCCGCCCTTGTTGCTACAATTCACCACGTTGATTCCAGTATTGAAAGTATATACGGGTTTGAGTACACCATCCCTGGGAGGGACAGTCACATCATCTGGTTGGGTTTTTGGAATGCCAAATAACGCTTGGAGAAGAGATGCATTGTTTTTCGAGCGAATAACCTCATAATCAAATTCCACGGAGGTCTTCTGTTTGATTGGAGAAAACCCTTCTCCTTCCATACTCAAAAGTGATTCTTCTATTTCCTCTTCTATTTTTTTATCCAATCCCAAAAAGGCTCTTATTACAATATCCATCAGAAAATATCGTACGAGTTTGTGTATCTTTTCGGGGTTTTTGTCTTTCAAGTCTTCGTTCGATTCCATTATGGCGTAATAAATGGTGACAGAAGGTATATCCGCACTTCCAAATTTCCATGACCACACAACAAACGAAATTGTGTGTACTGGGATATAATTACGACGGCCACCTGCAATTTTGACTTCGATTTTGAATGTGGACGGCATCAAGCAAATGACACGTTGGTAATCTGAAACATGTCTTGGATTTGCATATGTTTCTCGTCTCTTCGCTTCCTCGTTTATGGCGTTTTGCACCGTAGCCATGTCATCCGGAAGGTTCATTGCTTCCCTTTGAAATAGCACAAATAGAGTGCTTGGTAAATGGTTCCTACGTGCGTTTCTATTTCGAACCGCAGCCATAGCAATCTGTGTCAAGTATAGAAAAACATTCCGATCATCTCCTGGTAGGGAGGTAGAGCTACCTTCTTCTGCACTCTCGTTGTCCAATAGAACAGGACGTACAAAATTTTTATAAATGCGACTATAGGACTTCCCTCCGGTATCCCTAAATAATTTTTGAACCACCGTTTGCATTTCTGTTTTTGTAAGTAATTTAGGTTCTTTACCTTCTGTGTTCAAGTAGACCACGTTTTGTAACAATCCATCCGCAGAAGTATAACTTTGTTTTATCGCGTCATGGACGGTTTTTTTGCCCTCAAGCAAGCCATGAATCAGGGTAGAGTGTAAGAGATCTTGTTTTGGTGCAAAAAATGTAGGAGTGGATATTTCGTAGTTCATCGATTGCATCGCTCGTTCGCTTTTTTCCTTTGCAACCGATAGTATACCCCTCACATCTTCTTCATTTAGGTAAAGTGCCATTTATCTAGCCTCCGCAAATTGTGGATTTGTGGATTTTACAGAACTGGTAAAATGTCAAAAAAAAAAACGGTTCCTTGCGTCTATGTTTTTCTTCTTACTCTAAATGTAGTATTACAATAAGCGTGGCCCAACCGTTTTTTTTTTCTCTGCTTGGTGGGAATTTGCGGAAATCTCAAAACGTGGTATTTTTTGCGTTTTCTTCCAAAAAGAAAGTATCGGAATAGGATTGCGGAAGAATGCAAACCAATAGAAAAGAAATGGAACAAACACAAAGCAAACAAGTTTCATATGAAAATATTATTTCCGGTAACGCAAAGGCATTGAATGAATATTTCCAAGAAGCATTTAAGTTCATACAAATCATTGATGATGATGATATTAAGAAAGTACTCGAAGAAGCGTTTTCTTCCACTGATAAAGATGTAGAAAATATGATTAGATTGACCAGGGTAAATTTCTACGAAATTATGTATTATAAAATCACCGACGAGCTTATGACCAAGACCGACATAATAGATAAATGGAATGAGATAGTGAAAGAATATGATAATCGTATAAATTCGTTTGAAGATATCCATGAAAATAATGATTTGGTAGATACTTTTTATGGGTTAATATCTAAGAGAGACGATTTTATTTATAAGAATATTATCCTTCAAATGAATGTCAACTTTTCCGAACGCTTTGCTCCGATCATCATGGCATCCAACGTTTCTAAATTATACACACCTTTGGAAGATGAAAACGGGGAGAAAAAAATGTTTAATCAATTCATTCGGAAAGTGTTCAATCATTTCAACTTGTTCCAGATCGGGATGTTGGGTTTCATATCCGAAGACGAGATCACTTCGGTGATTTTCGGAAATGATGTGGATCAAATGCGCCCTTCGAAGGATAATAGTTTTAAGAATAGAGATTTTCTAAATTATGTGACAACCAGGGAAAAAATCATTACAGATGGGTGCCGTGCATTAATATTATCCGCATACAACACCTGGATAATTGATTTGAAAGACAAAATACCTGATATGATGTCGAAAGATAAAATGAATGACCCCACGTCGAAAATCAACGAGGCTTTGGTGACCTTTCTAATTCCCATTATTTTTGCTTCTGTGGGGTCCACAATGATTAGTATAAGCAAGGTATCTCCATTTATGCATATATCAGCGGGTACGGATAAGATATGGCATTCGCATTTAACGAGCCTTTCCACCTTTCCGTGTTTTGAGTTTGTAACTGACGAGGAAATATGCAAACCACCTCCTATCGATATAGGGTCAGAACCGAAGCATGATATTATTCTTGGAAACTACAATCATTCCATAAGGTCTAATGTATTTCTGAAAACAATCAAGCAATTCAGAAGTTTCCCTATGACCGAATTTGCGGAAGTCGTACAAAGGGAAAAGCGCACTACCACAATTGCATTGTCTGATCGAGTTAAAACGCCATTCCATTCGAAAAAAAGAATAGAAGAAAGAAATCGGCTTCTCTATTCTTTCTTCTCCGTTTTGATTTCTTATCATTCCAGTACTGAAAGCGAATCTGACGAACAACAAAAGGATGTTCATGATATTTTATTGGGAAAAAAATGGTTGGACCCAAGCAGATATAAAAAATGGTTCGATGATAAGAAAATAAGAGATACGTTTCTGGATAATCCACTACCAAAGGAAAATCGAAAAACATTTCATATTCGATTTGAATTTGAATTTCCTAGCTCGGAAGAACAATCTTCTTTAAGTCTATCCTTTGGAGTAGAAGAAGAACAAGAATCACAAGAAGAAGAAGCAAGGAGAAAAGCAGAAGAAGAAGAAAAAGCAAAGAGAAAAGCAGAAGAAGAAGAAAAAGCAAAGAGAAAAGCAGAAGAAGAAAAAGCAAAGAGAAAAGCAGAAGAAGAAAAAGCAAAGAGAAAAGCAGAAGAAGAAAAAGCAAAGAGAAAAGCAGAAGAAGAAGAAGAAAAAGCA
>Ga0180430_10000619_pt1 | contig 38065 bp, 24 predicted proteins | sample SS_ome_9_FD_132999 | JGI IMG/M metagenome (GOLD analysis project Ga0180430, IMG submission 132999) | Hypersaline lake sediment archaeal communities from the Salton Sea, California, USA - SS_1_S_2 metaG | ecosystem: Environmental > Aquatic > Non-marine Saline and Alkaline > Hypersaline >...
TCTGTCTGCTACACTGTGTTTCCACAAAACCGCCTCCTGCTGTTGACGTAAATCCTTCTTCCAAAAGACTTACGCACGCAAGGGCGGTTTTGTGCATTCTCTGTGTGAGATTTCCGGGTTAGCCTGAGTGCGACAAGGGCACGGCCACTGGAACAGGTCTTCGTCGGTGTCGCTGCCCTCGGCTCATGCGACATCATCGGTGTGTCCTTCGAGTTGTCGCAGTACCTGAGTCACTCTTGCCCGGCTGACTCCGAGATATCGGGCCAATTCAGCTCTTGTCTTTACCTCTCCGGAGTCCAGCAACGACTGATAGTGTCGAGCTTTTTCCATGCCATCCGGGCGACGCTTCCTTTGTTCGCATTTGGGCTTCGGATTGGCCGGAATGGGGTTCCAGGGGAAAAACTCGACTTTCGGCAATCGACGTAAGTTGTTGATACGAAAGGCTCCCAGTTCAACGAGCCCGTGTTCGCATAGTGGATGACTCGGGGAGCAAACTTTCGGGCTCCACTGTCAAATGGAAAACGCCGGGAGCGAGAGTCCCTGGCGTTTTTTGATGCGCATCGCAAAACCCGCAGGATTCAAAGGGTTTCTGCCGTCTCCAGCGATCGCCTGCAATCCGTCTGTCGACTCGCTGGGCGACCCGGCCGTTTCGAAATGCGAACGTTTTGCACGGCTGTGAAGGCGGACCGCACTCGACAGCATCTAGCTTGCCAAACATCGTCCGATAAACAGTTGTCGGAATTGCCTGTGGAATTTCAGCCGAGTAGTGTCGAGTTCGAGGGAAACTGGCGGGCGGCGCACCGACACCTGTGAACTCCGATGTGCCGCCTCCTGTCGATCCGCTGTCGTACTGCCACTTCCACAGCCGACTTGAGCGGCTGTGACGATCATTGCAGGCCAACGCCACTGGAGTTCACTGATTTCAGCCAGATATGACTATGCCGGCACTGGCTCAACCACAGAAAGCAGAGAACCCTTCCAGCCAATAAGATCACCTGCTCCTCGAACCGCCTCGTTCTGTACGCACAGGTCGGATGTATCGGCAAATTCTGCTACCTCAATTGCGCTGTGTCGCTTACAGCGGCAGTATCTGCGGACGCATAATTGAAGGTCCAATGTCGTGGGTGTTCTGCTCTTGAGAGGACTCGCGCCGACTGATACTTGTCGAACTGGTCAGTTAGCCGATGGATTCTCCCCCCTTTGTACTGAATCGAAAGTCAAGAGTTGTCGCGCTGGCGACGGCTGTTGCGATTGTCACTGTGTTTGTTGTGGCTACGCGATTGACTCCGGATGCAAAGGGATACGGAACTCATTTGCAGCTGGGGCTTCCGGCCTGTCAGTTTCGACAACTGACTGGTCTGAATTGTCCACAGTGCGGCATGACAACCAGTTTTGCTCACATCGTACGTGGGCAGGCTGCGGAGGCATGGCGTGTGAATCCATGCGGTCCGCTTATGGCGGGGCTGCTGGGAGTGATCGTGTTGCCATGGTGTCTGATCGCCGGACTGACTGGTCAGTCACCCGGTACACAACAACCTGGAACCGTCGCTGTCAGGTTGGTTGGATTCTATGTGTTTGTAGCGACCTTTGTCTGGCTCTTTCGATCAGGTTTGTTCGGATGACACAATCGCTGTGTGGCGATGTGGACTTCCGATGGAGCGAAACGGTGAACGCGGCGGAATCCTCCACATCTTCACGGCGACAGATCTGCATGCTGCTGGCAGCGACCGCGATCCTGTGCCCGTTGCTCTGCGGTTGCCGCTTGATGGTAGCTGCAGGCAAGATGGTGATGGGCGATCCACTGAACACATCGGCATTCGAGTTTCAGACGGGTACCAACCTCGGGGAATCCGGTGAGAAGCTGTTGATCATCTGTTCCGCTCCTCACGGTACACTGCTGAAGTTTCCATCCGTCCAGCTCGACATTGTGGATCGCATCACGCTGCACCTGAAATCACGCGATATCCAGGTGGTTTCTTCTGACGATGTCGCGACGTGGTATGACGACAACGGAGAATGGGGCGATTACTCCGAACTCGCGAAACATTTTGACGCCCGATATGTCCTGCATGTCGAGCTGAGAACATTCAGTTTTCAGGAACCGTCCAGCCCGGGCCTGATGCGTGGACGCAGCGAAGGCACGGTCACCGTTTATCGATTCGGCGAACAGGATTCCGGACTACGCGAAGCGATCTTCGAACAGAATCTTCGCGTGAAGTTCCCCGAAACATATCCGGTACCAAGAGAATCCAACTCGGAGGATACATTCGTGGAAAATCTGCTGGACCGGATTTCTCTGCAGGTCAGCCAGATGCTTTACGACCACCGTCTGACAGACACGATGCACTAGGAGATTGTCTGACCATCTTTTTTGAGGAGCAAGGCGCTAGCCGCCGGTCCTGCTGGCGATAGAACTGCGGCTCACATTTGGCCGTTAGATAGACTCCAGCTCAGAGCATATACCTAACTTTCTCCGTCCGAACCCGATGTTCGGCAACAGGATTAATGACATGATGTCTGCAAACCATCGCCGCACAGTGCGACAAATAAGTACTTCATGCAGCTTGCCACGGTTGTTCGTCGTTCATGCCTGCGCGGCAGCACTCTTTATGTCCTGCCTGTCGGGATGCAACTACCTCGTCTTCTTTGGGTATCTCATCGGTGGCCCGCCACAACTGGAACCCATATTCGAAAAGGAAACCCGGAAATCGTTTACGGATCATGGAGTCCGAGTGGCCGTTGTATGTTACGCCGACAATGAACTGAAATATCAGTACGACAGTATCGACCATCTGCTGGCTGTGGGTGTTGCCGCCCGGCTTCGGCAGAACCACGTCAATATTGTTGATCCGGGCCTCGTTCGTAACTGGCTGGAAGAGAATACTCACTGGGATACGCCTGACGAAATCGGCGCGGAGTTTGACGCTACCTATGTGGTCTACATCGACATGAGTAACTTCTCATTGTATGAACACGACAGCCGGCACCTGTATCGAGGGCGCGCGGAGATTGTCGTGAGCGTCTACGCGATGGATGCCAGTGGCGAAGGAGAGCGCATCTTTTCACAGGATCTTTCTTCGGTGTTTCCACGACTCACTCAGCGGTCCGCTTCCGAAATCAGCTACGACAGCTTCAGGACGGAGTATCTGTTGAGGCTTAGCGAGGAAATCGGCCGGATGTTCTATCCTTATGGCTCAGGTGACGATGTCGGCAGTGGCACGTGACGATGAGGATCGAAACGGTCCGCGACAATCACAACAGGCGGTTGCAACGATTGCTCCCTCAATCACTCATGAGAGTATTGTCGTTGCGCCCCTCAAACGCCCCCTGTTAAGCACGACTACTCAGCATCAATCTGATTGTTGTTTGAGCCGGGGGGGACTATGCTGCAACTTCCGGATGTCTGGGTGACAGTCCGTTAAGCATGTTCTGCTACATCTATTTAACAAGCTCACGCTCCATATGGACCATCTGAATCCAGATCCGATTGAGATGCTCTTCGCTAAGCGGAATCAGTTAATCTGAGATCAGAGGCCGCGAAGTCCAACTGCCATCATCAATTCTGGAGCAAGAGCACTACGCTGAATCCGACATTGCGGCATCTACAGCGGATTTCTGCATTGCGGATCCGCCCCGACTCTGTGGCTTCTTACCTTCCTCTGCACAGATTGCGGCGTCTTGGTGTGGAGTGACAGGCTAGTGTGTCTGGTTTGCTAACGTCACAAACTTGAGTTGTCCTGAGGATTTCTTTGTCTGGTGGTTCGACGATCGCACCGCGTGAGCCTTAGACTTGCAGCAAGGGTCACAAGTCGAATGACTCCTTGGATCGATCTGCCGGGACTTATTCGTTGAACGCCATCCTCGAACGTGAATTGCTAAGCCTGTTTCGGACGAAGCGGACATTCGCTGTGCAGGCGGGCGTTACAGTCATTTGCCTTCTCCTGATAGCGTTGCGTTGGCCCGATGGGGCTCAGGCAGACCTGGCAGGAACACGAGCCCGTGAAGTATTCATCCTGTTCAGCTACGCGCTGCTTGCACTCATTGTAATGCTGGTACCATCGTTTCCGGCAACAAGTATTGTGAGGGAACGCCAACAACGCACGCTTGTTCTGCTTCTGCATTCACCGTTGAAAGCTCCCAGCATCTACTTTGGAAAGCTGATTGCTACGCTCGGCTTTGTCCTGGCGCTGGTCGTGCTGACCTTCCCTGCCGCCGCCGCGTGTCATGCAATGGGTGGTATCTCACTTTCAAATCAGCTACTGCCGCTATACGGAATCCTGGTCCTGCTTTCCGTTCAACTGGGCGCTGTGGCGCTGTGGGTCAGCAGTCGAGCGAGAACTTCGGAGTCTGCCACGCGATTGACGTATGGCATTGTCCTGATGCTGGTTTTGATCACGATGATGCCGGACTTCTTCCTGCAGGGAGGCGAAACTTCAGCGGCAACACTTGCTGGGCGGTTGCGAATGATTTCACCTGTCCCGGTGATCATGCACCTCGTCGGCCATGGCGATGTCGGACAACGGGGAGTCGACGCCTCAGCGAATCCGATCGCCAGCTTCGTAATAGCGGCTTTGGTGTCCATTGCTGTTCTGGCAGTTGCCACAATTCGGCGACTTGGTTTTCGCATTTTTGATGCCCCCAGGTCTCAGGGAATCGTCACGGATCAGCGAACCGGTTGGCAACAACTGATTCGTCGCCTGGCATTTCTGGTCGATCCACAGCGGCGAAAGTCGGAAATCGGTCCGCTGACGAATCCAGTGATGATTAAGGAGTTCCGGACTCGTCAGTTTGGTCGACTACATTGGCTGCTTCGTCTCGTTTCCGCATGTGCACTCGTGTCATTGTTGCTCACCTGGGCAACAACACTCAGTTCGACTGACTGGGGTGTGCGGACAATCGGAGCGATCATCGTTGTAATGCAAATGGCGCTTATTGTACTTCTAACACCCGGTCTTGCGGCAGGGCTAATTAGTGGAGAACGCGAAAGTGGAGGATGGAAACTCCTGCGCATGACACCGTTATCAGCCGGTGAGATTCTGCGCGGCAAACTGTTGAGCGTGTTTTGGACGATGTTGCTCATCCTGTGCGCGACTCTTCCCGGTTACATCGTCATGATCTGGATTGACCCGCGAGTAAGTGACCAGGTTCAGAAGGTAGTAACGTGCCTGGTTCTCAGTGCTGCGTTTTCAATCGTGCTGAGCGCGACGGTCAGCAGTTTTTTTCGACGGACTTCAGTCGCAACAGCTGTATCCTACGTCGTGCTGCTGGTCATATACGCGGGAACAATTCTAGTGTGGTTGGGGAGGGAAGCTCCATTTGGTCATTCCACGGTGGAGACCGTATTGTCAGTCAATCCGCTGGCAGCCGCTCTCAGTGTCATCAAGACGCCTGGGTTCGCTTCATACAACCTTTTTGCGGCAAACCGATGGATAATGGCGACTCTGTCAGCAGGACTGACCTGCATGTTTCTCGTAAGAATTCGGTTGTTGCTTCGTCCGGACTGACCTTCTCGTTGTGCTGTTCCGGTCGAACGCTTTCAACGAGAGGAATTTTCATCAAACTGTTGTTGTCACAAGAAGATCATCGACTGGATTCATGGATTTTGTTCAATTCAGATCTGACGCGTACAAAGTGATCACCATCAGTCTCCTGGTGCTGGTTCCCCGCGCGCTGGCTCTTGAGGACGGCGAAAAAGTCATGCAGCTTCATCGACCTTCGCCTGTTCGCGAGGTCCATCCTGGTACCTGGGCAACTCACCAGGTCGAACTGATGAATCCCGCACAGCATCCGGTATCAGTCGTTTCTGGCGGCTATTTTTCAGGGAATGCCCTACAACATTATTCCCGCAGAGCAGAGCTTCCGGCACGTTCCATCCGAAGATTACAGATTCCTGTATTGCCAACGGCTAACGAAGAGGGGGCGATTGAATGGAATTCGATGCTGTACCTGGACGACGGCGACCAGGCGGGGCTGTTGCGTGCTTCGGACACTTACATTGTGGATCAACAGGAATTGCCACAGACGGCAAGACCTCAAGCAGCCGTCATTGGGCACCTTTCGGCCGCGAATCAGTCCAGAACAGACTCACTGAGGCACATGATGGTGGCACAGCAGCTGGCATCTGGACAAACGAGCCGCGTGATTCAGATTGATGGGGCGGAGGTTCCTGCTGTGTACAGGGAGCTTGATTCAGTCGGTAAGATCATGCTGGGCACCAGTAAGATCTCCGATTCACCGGCGATTCTTGATGCAATTCGATCGTGGGTTCACCGAGGGGGCAGGCTATGGATTTGTCTCGATCAGACTGGGACAGCAGTTGTAGATGACTTGTTTGGCGATCACGTTAGTGTGTATCCGGTCGATAAGAGCGGACTAGTCGATTTTCGACTCAAGTACCGACGCGGCAGGTTCGATTCAGATGAGCGACTTGTTTTCGACTACCCGGTTGACATTATTCGAGCTGATGTATCCAACGTTGAAGTTATACACGAGGTCGACGGATGGCCTGCATCATTTGCGATGAACTACGGCGACGGACGCGTCGTGTTTACCACACTGGGCAAAAGAGCCTGGATTCGCGAGCGAACAAACGACGATCCTCCCGCACCACACGAAAAGAATTCTCGCTATCTTGCCCGACCGAGTATGGTGTCCTTGATTGATGCCTGGCGGGAAGGTGTGGATACACGCCAGATCGATGAGGCCGAGTTTCGAACCTATCTCTCCAAACAGACGGGATACGAGATACCGTCGGGGACCACGGTCATTATTGTTCTGGCCGCTTTCTGTTTGGCATACATCACAGCGGGTCTTTGGCTACATTGGAAACCACTTGCCGGCGGTGAGGATGAGCTGTCTGTAAGGTTCCGAGCTCGTTTGGGCTCGGAACATCTTACTGTGATCGGAGCAACGTTGGCAGTCACTTTCGCCGGCTCTATCGTTCTCCTTGGGGAGTCAGCACGCAGCGGGATCGATCCAGCAATCTCGACACTTGAATACGTACAAATTGATGAGCGCACATCGAACATTCGTTCCGTTGGTCTTACGTCTGTTTACTCCCCCGATGGCGATACAGTTCAACTGGCGACACAGAATGGGCGGATATTGAAACAACCGGAGGATGCCTCAAGTGGAACGATCCGTCGCCTGATGTGGACGGACTACGGTGAGACGAAGACACAGAATCTCCAGGTTCCTGCAGGCATTCAATTCTATCCTTCGCGGCAGGAGGGCGGCCTCAGCGACTCCGTACGTGCGACCGGGACATTTGGTCCACAGGGGCTTACCGGTTTGTTCACGTCGGGGTGTTTTCGGAATCCTGTCGATGCAATCCTGGTCGGGTCGTCCGAACACACACTCGCTGTGAACATCCGCCCTGATGGGACATTTACAGCTGGAACCGAAGATAGACTTGAGCAGGGAACATTCATGGCTGATGCTATCCTGTCTGATCAGCAGGCACTGCGGCAGAATATCTATCGTTCATTGCTTCAGCAAACGGACAACCGGAAGTCTCTTGCGGATGGGCGGTTGCTGGCGTGGACTGAAAGAGCAGTGACGGATCTGAGTGACATTGAGGGCTTTAGTTTATCACATACATCTCTCGTCTCTGTCCCTCTGCGACTCATCCCGCCCCCCCCCGAAACTGCGGTTGTTGTGCCTTCACCTCTTGTCAGGATGGAAGTGCTGTCGTCGCGGGGTGGTGGAACAACCACCGCTTACGACGGGCGTTCCCGTCAATGGATTGAGAGCACAGCAAAGACGAATCTTAATCTAAGGTTCGAGATTCCAGCCGTACTGATGCCTTTGAGGACGACGCAACTAGACCTTGAATTCAGTATAGATGCCCCTGGCAGGCCCGTCAAGGTCTCAGCAGGAACGAGAGATGCTCTCACAAGCGTAAGTGAACTTCAGGGGCCGTCCGGTACTTATCACTACGTTCTCGATGACGCACGGCAGTTCGAGACTGATGTCACCGGCCGATTCTATGTTGATGTTATCGTCGGGCCTGCCTCCGGAGATGGAGACGACAAAACCAAACCCGAAACGTCCAGGTGGAAGATAAATTACATTCGAATGGAAGTAGCTGGAAGAACCCTGCATCAGGCGAAGCACGCCAGCAACCGAACAGAACCGTCAGTACGATGAACCCTGTGAAGACGTCGCGATATTCAGAAGTCACACCAGAAGATTCGGTGTCTTATAGCAGTTGATAACCTCTCATGTACGGCTGGGCGTCGTCAATTTCCGATGGCCTGGAGGTACCGGCGGGACTGCTGCGATTGTTGTCCTCGCTGGACTTTTTCCGCTCATGGTTATGCGACCATTGTTGCAGCACAGTGCATGTGGCAACCTCAACGCTTCCAGCACATTCGGAGAGACATGCCGGGTTGTCTTCCGGATCTGATGCCACTATGAGGTTGCGGGAGTATCTGGATTGCCATGGAACAGCGTATAGAAGCAAACGTCAACGCATTCGGTTGGCTCAGTCTTGCGAATTGCCCACAGATCCTGAAGATGTATTTTTCCCGTCAGTACTGTCGAATCTATGACAGAAGAGACAGACGAATGATCAGCAACCGAACCGCTACTCGTTCACTACGGTCCGTCGCCAACTCAGGGTGTGTGCTTCACCACCTGGTTTTCCTGAGGTGGTCGAACATTAGTCTGGCGACCGTCGTTGGCATCATCTGTAGTTCAGCCGCGCTGGCTGAAGAGCAGGTGCCGATTCTAAACCGCTGGACTATTGAAGACCCCTTGCTGGTGGTTCCCCGGCCGGTTCGGATCCTGCCTGAATCCTGGCAGGTACTGTGGGAGAAAGCGCTTACAGGTCCTGAAGAAGATCTGCGCCGACAGGCTGCTGAAGCAATTCTGGGGGAGTTTAAGCGTGGCAACGTCGATGTCTTCAAGTTGAAGGATGCCCTGCTCCTGGGATATCAGACTGCGAAGATTCCGACGGTTCGGCTGTCTCTTGCCGCAACTTTGATCGCAATGGACGTGCCGGAAGCCGCACCACATTTGCATCGTTTGACAGATGGCAGAAGTCAACGAGCGATCCGTCGTGTCGAGCCTGCGCTGGCACGCTGGCGGTATGAACCAATGATCGCTGTCTGGCGGAATCGACTTGATGAATCTCACAGCTCGTCCGATGCCGAACTGGTATCTGCGATTCAGGGGCTGGAAGTATGCGAAGACACTGATGCAGTACCTGGCCTGGTCAAACTTGCACTGGACCCCCATGCGCAATCATCAACACGACTCAGAGCTGCTGACGGGATTGCGAAGCTCCAGACTCATGGACTGGAGGATACTTGCCGTGAATACCTGAATGGTGATCCAGGTAGCAAGCTGCTTGATCGTCAGGTTGCCATTCGGATGCTTCGGGGCCATGAATCTCCTGCGGCAATCCAACTAATGTTGCTGGCATCCACGGATGCTCATTCGTCTGTTTCTGTGGTCGCACTGCAGAGATTACTGGAGATTGCTCCTGAAGCTCTGAACTCTTCACTCGTCGGTTTGTTGCAGAACGCTGATCCGGTGATTCGAAGACTCGCAGTCAAAGCCGTGTCACTGAAACCATCATCCGGTTCGGTGAGGCGACTGGCTCAACTCCTGGGCGATCCACACCCCGACGTGCGAAATGACGCAAGAATTTCCCTGGAGAGTTTTGCAGTGGAGGAGAATCTAGCCGATCTGGTGACGCGGGAGGTGCGCGTGCAGCTGTTGGGTGAAAGTTGGCGCGGCATCGAGCAGGCCACTCGACTGCTGGGAAGTCTGGACGACGAGATGGTAGCGGACGATTTTGTACGGCTGCTTCGCCACGAACGAGGGGAAGTTCGAGTAACGGCTGCCTGGGCGCTTCGCGAGGTGGCCGTGGAGAAGACGCTGGGACCTATGCTGGAATTCTCACAGCAGCTTTCTGTGGTGCTGCCAGCTTCGGAATCATCTGGCAGAAACGGCACGCAGATTAGATTAGAGGATGCCTGTCTGGGGCATCTTTTTGAAGCCTTTGGGAAAGCAGAATATCTGCCTGCGAAAGCACTTCTTCTTCAATACGTCTCCAAGCGATCGGAGAAAGGAGAGTCTTCACGGAGTGCAGCTGTCTGGGCGCTTGGACTGATGCACGCGACAGATTCGAAAGATGAATCTATCGTCGCCGCGCTGTTGGACCGAGCCACTGATACCACAACCAGGCCCGAAGAGTACGAAGAAGTGCGGACTGCCGCAGCCGTTAGTCTTGCGCGAATGCAGGCGATACAGACTGTTGATGCGTTGAATCAGGCTCTGGGAGAGCGAGCCCCCGCCCGGACAATAGAAGGAATCAAGTGGGCGATCGGACAACTCACGGGAACACCGTTGCCAGCCACGAAACCACGATACCTGGCGCCGACGCAACCCTTTCTGCGAGCTATTGACTGACAACGCTCGCCATTGCTTAGGCGGTACCGGTTACAGGATGAGTAGATATTAGCGGTTTCAGGTTCGGTGTGACCTCAGATCACCGTAACTGACTGAAACAGCATCGGCAGTCGTCCCCTGCCAGGGTGAGTGACTTCCCCGCATCATAACCCGTGCAGTCCGTTCCATCTGCCCCTCCGTATGAACCAATTCGGACAGTGGGGTATCCCCGTGGTTGTGAAGGCAAGTCGGGGAGCTGAGGTTCGATGCCGGATACAGGAAACGTCTCTTGATAGGGCGTTACTCCACAAATGCCAGGCGTTGTTTCATGAGAAACAGCTGAGTTTCAGGAGGCTCACAATGTCAGTCAAAGAGAATTCACTTGAAGACGCACTGAATGGAATGCTGGAGCTGCGTCCATTTCCGGCCACCGCGAGCCGTCTGATGACTGCCTGTAACGACCTGTCCATCACCGTCCGGGAACTTTCTCAGATCATCAAATGTGATCAGGGTCTTTCCATGAAGCTGCTGCAGATTGCAAACAGTCCTCTGTATGGGGTCTCTGGAGAAATTCGGTCCATCGATCATGCGACGGTTGTGCTGGGAATGAGAGCGATCAGGGACCTGGCTGTGTCAACAGCTGTTGGCGAAGTGTTTGATTCAGGGCAGCCAGCGACAGCGCAAATCCGAAAACAACTTTGGCAACACTCACTGGCCTGCGGATGCGTGGCCCGGTTGCTGTCAGAATATGCCGATGATGTTGTACCGGACGAAGCATTCCTGGGTGGTGTAATCCATGACGTTGGAAAGCTGTTTATCCTGGACCATGATTCCGTCGGCTATGCCCAGCTGGTCTGCGACTGCAGCCTGCACAGTCTTCCTCCTGCGGAGACAGAAAAATACGGTCTTCCTCACACGGTGATCGGCCAGAGATGTGCTCAGGAATGGGGCCTGCCGGATGAAATCATCGACGTCATCGGATGTCACCATGATCCGGAAGAAGCGGATTTTGGAGGCCCACTGGTGGATGTCGTCTTCGCGGCAAACCACTTTGCTTCCTGCTGGTTTGATGGCAGAGATCCCGAGTCCAGCGACGAAGAAGTGCTGCAGCAAGTCAACCTGGAGGTCGACGCCGCGACGCTGGAACAGGTCCGTCAGACATCAGAAAAAACAATCCAGGAGATGTCAGACGCGTGTGCCTGACAGCCGTAACAGGAACGCCGCAAACCTGATGAACTGCGGTCCTGCATGAAGATCACACACTATGAGCTTCTTCGATCCGGAAAATCTGCTGATCAGCCGGCTGCTGAAAGTTCTGTTCTGCGTCGTCCTTCTCGTGGCGACCGGCACAGTCGGCTACTGTGTCATCGAAGGCTGGTCCGTTGCCGACAGCTTCTACATGACACTGATCACTCTGTCTACAGTCGGTTACGGGGAAACCAATCCGCTGACACCCGATGGAAGAGCCTTCACATCCTTTCTCATTCCCCTCTGCCTGATAACGATGACCGGATGGACTGCCGTCCTGACCAGTTTCATGGTTGAAGGCGAACTGAGTGGTTACTTCTCGCAAAGGAAAACAAATCGAATGATTGACTCACTGAAAGACCACACAATCGTATGTGGATCGGGTCCGATTGCTACCGCTGTCATCGAACGTCTGACACGCCAGCGCGTCCCGGTTGTCGTGATTGACGACAACGACGACCGACTTGCTGCTATTAAAAAACGATTTCGACGCCTGTTGGTTGTGGAAGGCAAAGGAAGTGATGAGCTTCAGCTGGCGAAAGCCAATGTACTGGATGCTCGGAATGTTGTCGCAGCCATGGAATCGGAACTCGACAACCTTCTGATTGGTATTACCTGTCGCGACATGGGAGGAGACATCTGTGTCATCGCCAAATCCAATGACCGCACGATCGCAAATCGGATGAGAAAAGCAGGCGTCAATGAAGTCATCTCGCCTGATCAACTCAGCGGCGAGCGAGTTTGCGACCTCATCGCTACATAGCGTCAGCGAGCAGCTCACGACTTGTCGACTCAACTGAAACTCTTCGGCCCGGAGCATCATTGTTCCGGGCCGATATCTTTGGGCGCGGGAATGACTGAACGCATCCGTGGCCGCCAATGACATTGTCGGGAAACCAGTAAGAGTATTCGGGTTAAGAAGTTCTGGCAGCGAAGTCGGGCGACTATTGGAAATAACCGGCAGATCCGATTTCATCAGGCGGTTTCACTGGGATATGTCAACAATCGCCACCGATAGAAACGACACAGACGGGATTCCCGCAGACAAAATGAAGTCCGGTGGAATCGGGCAACATTCTGTGAAACACAGGGAAGTGTTTTTTCGGCCAGATGTGCCGATGACCGGTGATCCCACTGGCTCGACCCGCAAGGCTGCAACTCGTCCGGCAAGGACGCCAGACAGGTTGCGGCGGGTCTCCTACTCTCACTCTCTAAACTCATCACGGAGCCGGGCGACATGAGGTCCCCTACGCTGCTGCAGATGGCATGTTTCGTCATTGCCATTCCGGTCTTCTTCACTCAGTCCCACGCACAGGTCGTCCCCGGCACGGGAATTCGGCTCGCAAATGTCGGCGACGACTTTGAAGCAGAAGACTGGAAGTGGATTCCCAACGGAGCCAAAGCCAGCCGTGAACAGGATGGTGCCGTCCGCAGCCCCACGGGCTACTCAGCGAATCGTCGCTGGTTTGAAAGTCCGAAGCGGGGAATGCCGGATGTCATTCAGCGAGTCGAGACACCTGCTAATGGAATCCCCGGCAGTAAAGGTGCTTTGCGACTGCAGACGCTGCACACAGGCATTCCTGGACGCCCAAGCAACCAGATGGAACAGGATGATTTTATCATGTCATGTTCCTCTCGGATTGGCGCGATCAGCGTTTCCCGCAACCCGAGCTGTACGGTTCGAGTCTGGTTCCCACCGTTTGAGAACTGGGAGAACCGATCCGGATCCCACTTCGGCTACCGCATCGATCTGAAAACAACGATCACTGAGAAGAAGAAACGCCTCTTTTTCACAAAGTCCGTCAAGACACCGGAATCATACTGGCCGGGGTTCTTTGTTGAGTTCCACAGTAGTCATGACCCTCGTTTCGCTGAAGACGAAGCGGTCCTGCTGATCCGTGGAAACAATGGAGGCCATGAAGTCAGAAGTCTGGAGATTACTCCTGGCTGGTGGACACTCGGCATGTCCTGCACATCCGATGGCCGTGTCCACTACTACGCACGAAAAGGTGTTGAGAATCTGACAGCCCAGGATCATCTGTACTCCAGCTTTCCTTACGGCTACCGAGCGGAACGATTTGCCACTCACTTCTTCAACTCGGTCAACAACAATGATGGCCGCACCTGGTCAACACCAGTCATTATCGACGACCCTGCCGTATACTCCATGCGGTAACACCACCGATTGTGACAGCAACGATTTGCTGACGCGATTGCTGTAGAAAAGCCCCGGCTGTTTCATTGAAACAGCCGGGGCTTCTTCGTTTCCCGAGAGTCATACTCGTCCGATGCTCGGACCTTGTGGCTACTGACGTGCTTCCGGTGGCAGCGGTACAAGGCCATCCTCGATGTCTGAGCTGGACTGGTTGCCCGAAACGTGACGCCCAGAGTCACTATGCTGAGACAGTCGCGTGGCGCGGCGATCCAGAATCGACCGAGCAGCTGCCCGAAGCTCAGCTTCGTCAAGATTCGCCAGGCTGCCAATTTCGGCAAGTGGCTTGATGACCTGTGCCACCCTGACGACAGTGCTTTCCATCATGGCCAGTTCAACAAAGGTTCGGCGAAGACCTTCCAGGCTGGCAACATGAGTGGACATTTCGGACTGGAACGCGTCCAGAATTTCCAGGTTCTGAGCCGCGATTGCCAGCTGTTCTGTCTGCTGACTGAGTGACTTCTGAAGCCCCAGAATCCCGTCCAGGTTGGACTGCGCAAGTTCTGCGTTGATGGATCGATTGCCCAGTGCCTGGTTCATCGCCACCAGGATGCGGGCGTTGCGTTCTGCTACCTGGACATTGTCATCGCCGGCAAGAATCTGATCCTTAAGCGATGCCAGCTTACCGGCTGCATCGCGAGCTTCATTCAGACGAGCTGCCGATGCCGAAACAGCGTCTCGCAACCCTACGAACTCATCAAACTGGCGAGCAGCGACCTGAATACTCTCAGATTCCAGTGAGATTCGCTCGGTGAGCGAATCAAGCTGAGCAAGACTTGTCCCGGCGGCCTCCAGATTCTCGGCAGACGCAACCATTCGATCCTGAAGAGCCAGCATGTTGTCAAACTGAGTCGCAGCAGCCTCAAGTTCTTCAGAATTGTCGATCACTCGTTGAGTCAGATCGGCCAGACTTGCGATGCTGTCACTTGCTTTCTCATAGCCGTTGGCCGCAGCAATCACGCGATTCTGAAGTGCGACAATCCCTGAGAATGAGTTGTCAGCAACGTGTGTCTGGTCTCCGGAGCTGATGATGTGTTCTCGAAGATCATCAACGCGTGCCAGTTCTGCCATGGCAGACTCAGTCATTTCGTTACTGTTTGCCAGTTGAGAATTCACCGCCTCGATCGCCTGCAACGATGCGAGCGAATTCCGAGCCTCCGCAGCTTCGGCGTTTACTTTTTCGCGAAGCTCGCCAATGCTGGCAATTGCATCCTGCATTTCTGCCAACCGCCCGGCCTGTTCATCCAGACTCGTCAACAGGTCGTTGGCACGCCAGACAGAATCTCTGGATGACACCAGTCGCTTCATGCTGTGATCAGAAAGATCCAGACGTGTCTGAATCCGATCCAGCCGGCCCTTCAACGGACCGACCATCATGAGCTGCATGCCGAAGAAAACGACGGCCAGTGACATCAAGATTGACACCGACATGAACCTGCGGAACCCCTGCAGTTGCTGAGCAGTCGTTCTGCGAAAAGTCGTGTGGTTGCTCACGAGTTTCCTCCGGAAGAAATATGATGAGTTGCTGAGTGAGCCCAACCTGCCAGGCCGCAAACTCTTTGTACTCAGCGCGGATTGTGTAGACGCAGAACTCAATATCGCCATTCTTAGAGCCCGTGATCTGCCCAATCGGCAAGGTTCGGCAAGCTATGCCGGAACGTGACCGACCGTAGAGATGGACGGACTCACTCCAGCTGTACCGGATGTACGGATCGTTTCAGACCATGACGGACATGCAAGCGGATCGTTCCGCTCTATCCATCCTGACTGCCCCATCGACGAGAGAGCTGATGATCTACGCGCAGCTGATCGCAGATGCGCGCAACCACAAAATCAACCAGATCGGCAATACTTTGAGGCTGATGGTAGAACCCTGGCATTGCTGGCAGGACCACAGCTCCGGCATCCGTCACCGTCAGCATATTGCTGAGTGTGACGCGGCTGACGGGCGTCTCTCGGGGGACCAGAATCAGTTTGCGACGCTCTTTCAGGTGAACATCGGCTGCCCGATGAATCAGATTCGTCGATGTTCCGGTTGCCAGAGCGGCTAGTGTTCCCGTTGAACAGGGACAAACTACCATTCCCCGCGTTTGATACGAACCACTTGCAATGCCAGCTGAGAAGTCCCGTAGTGAGTGGACTGCCAGGCTTCCGGACAGTTGTTCAGCCTCAATTGGGGCCACTCCTGGAATGACATTCAGCGGGTTTGCACAAATGAGCGATCGCCACTGCTGATCGTCATGAAGATCGGATGGAAACTCGGACTCCGATTCCTGCCGGAGCACCTGCCTGGCGGCTTCACTCACGATAAGTTCCACATTGCAGCCGCTGCGAAGGAGTACCTGCAGCAGGCGGATTGTATACGCAGAACCGCTTGCACCACTCACCGCGACAACAATGGGCTGTTTCTGTTTCATATGTCAACCGCCATTCGGCTTTCCTCGACCCCGGAACTGGCTAGGATATCATGGCAACATCAAACGGGCCAGGTCATTGGGAAATGACGAACGGAGTCGCGATTCCGGAATCCGGTGAATAGTTCGTGATTACATATCGAAGTTTCAAGAAGTTACTGGGTGAAACCAGTCTCGAGCGCAAGTGCCGCTATCTGTTCGGTGCTGCCCTGCTGGGGCTGATCGCGGGCAGTTTCTGGCTGACTGCGGCTCACATTCGAAAACTGGTCTACAACCAGGAAGTCGAATCCGCCAGCACGCTGATTCAATGGGTTCTGATGCAAAGGCACTATGAACGGTTTGCAGAACGAGCAGCCGATCCGTCTGGTCCGGAGGAGGAGAAGCGGTTCTCACGTTACAAAGATCTGATCGATGTCGATGAGGCAGAAGAACAGGGAATCGATGTCGTTGAAACAGATGAAACAGCGGAGCCGGAAAATCAGGGAGTCAAATGGTCGATTATCCCGTGGGACGAACCGGCCGGTGATTTCGATGAAGAACAGGCTCGCCTGCATTTTGAAAAGCGTGATATAGACCGCTTTCACAAGATTCGTGATACAGACGATTCGCGGTCGCTGCGGTATTTTGAAGCCGTCGTCGCAGAAGAAAGCTGCCTGAAATGTCACACAGAAAACAACGAATGGGGCGCGGCACCTTACAAAGCTGGTCAGCACGTGGCCGTTGTCAGAATCACCCGGCCGTGGGCAACCGTTGACGAACAGCTGAGCGTCAGTCAGGCGATTCTGGTGGGGTCCGCCATCGTCACGACCGGTCTCGCGATGCTGGCAGCATATATCATCGTTCGCTACATCATCGTGAAACCAGTCCTCCACCTGACAGATGTCAGTGATGCCATCGCTAATGGGAATCTTACGCAACGCGCGGAAATCTCCACTGGCGACGAATTCGAAGAACTGAGTCATGCATTCAATCGCATGCTGCGACACATGACGACGGTGAACGGTGAACTACGGACGGTCAACGACAACCTGGACGCAAAAGTGGACCTGCTGGCACAGGCGAACATGGAGTTATTCAACAGTAACCGACTGAAGGATGATTTTCTGGCCACCGTGAGCCACGAACTGAGGACTCCGCTGAACAGCATTCTGGGGTTCAGCGATATTCTCGCGTCCGCAGCAAATCTGGATGACCGGCAAAAACGCTATGTCGACAACATCCAGACATCCGGCCAGAATCTTATGACCCAGATCAATGACCTGCTCGATCTGGCCAAGATCGAAAGTGGTCAGATGGAAATCCAGGCGGGCACCATCGATCTGCAGGAACTCATCGACAAGCTGGTACAACAGATCACTCCACTGGCCGAGCAAAAAAACATTGACGTGCGGGTGATCCATCCATCGCCTCCTGCGCCGCCGCTTCAGCAGGATGGAGGAAAGCTACAACAGATCCTGACTAACCTGCTTTCCAATGCCATCAAGTTCACGCCTGAAGGAGGCCGAGTCCGGGTGAGTTCCAGATTTCTTGATGAGGATCTCGCCAACAGTCAGCTCGAACGCGTTGAGGTCGCTGTTGAAGACACAGGCATCGGTATTCCGCTTCAGCAACAGGAAGACATCTTTGAAAAGTTTCGACAGGGAGCCACCCTGGCCGGCCAAAGAGATCATGCCAAGCGAGAGTACGGAGGCACCGGCCTTGGCCTGTCAATCGTGCGCGAACTCTCTCGGTTGCTTGGAGGCGATGTTTCGCTGGAAAGCGAGTTCGGCAAAGGCAGCGTCTTCACGGTCACATTGCCGGTGGAGGTCCCGATTCCTGAGGAAGAGCCTGAACCGACACTCGAAAGCTCGACGAGCGTTCTGGGGCAGATCACTTCGGTGAATCTGATGCACCCCAACGGCAGCACCTGAATCGCGGACTGAAGTCGTCCTCAGTGGAACCGTGCTTCGGCTCTGCCAGTCTGTCACCAGCGAGATTCGGCAGTAATCGCCAGTGTGTTGCTGAGAGCGACCAGCAAGATGCCCATCACGTCCGGCTGACCGGCAAACTCGCCGCATCTCGCCAAACGTCTTCAAGTCGCAAAGCCACCGTGATCGATACGATCGACACGGGGCTGACGGTGTCACCCCATCTGCGACTGTCGTTGCGCGTTGAGCGGATGGTCGGGGCATGTACTGCGGTGGATCTGAGATCACGGAGGAATTCAGAATTAGAATTCTACACACAACAATGAAGACTCTGCTCATCTGCACAACGACGTGTGCCTTCATCTGCGCCGACGAATCGGAGGTCCCAACCACGCCGTCGTCTCAAACTGACACCGTAAATAAGGCAACAAAAAAGAAGAAGGCCGGGAACGTGACGGTGGTCACACGCCGGCAGTCCGGTACGAACAAGCGAACGAGTCGATTGCCATTGCATCAGTCCGAAAACGCATCCAGTCTGTTCTTTTCGGCTGCAGGATCGTCCGAAGCTGAAACACCAGAGGCTTCCGCTGACCAGTCGGCGACCTCAAAGGCGACACCGGATACGAGAACGTCACCAACCGACGACGCACCTGCTGCCCTGCCACGAGTCTCCACTGGCACACCTGCTGTGGGAAGCCAGAGTCGTCACAGAATGCAGGTCACGAAGACACCAACGGAAACAGCATCAGCAGCAAACAAACCAGAATTGACAGCGGTCAGCGAATCCGGGACTGCGGCCGTCGTGCCAGCCTCGTTTGAGGAGTCCACCGACGAGGACACACCCGTCGTGAAACAGGTGGCTGCTGAAGAACGAAATCCATTCGAAGATGCGGATTTCTCCGACAACACACCGGTTCTTTCGTTCGAAGAAGCAGAAACTTCAACTCTGAGTTTCGAGGACGACTTTTCCGGCGGTGCCAACGAGCTCTCTCTGGAAGCTCCTGCCCCAGCTTCTCAGGATTTTGCTTTCGACGCGGAATCTGCTTTTGAACCATCCACTACTGCATCCGAAAGTTTCAGCGATCCAGACGCAGCAATGTCAGCTGTCCCGCACACAGAAGGTGATGGGCTTCCATCGCAGCACACAGGAACTCAAAGCCCCCAGGTCGATGTCCACTGGGTTGGTGAGGAAACATTGAATATCGGTCAAAGGTCTCAGTGTTCGTTGATCGTAATGAACAGTGGAAGCAGTCTGGTTCGAAACGTTGTCGTGGAAGCTGCCATTCCTCCGGGAGTGGACGTCGTCCAGGCTCTGCCGTCACCTCAAAGTGGAACCTCACGCTGGTCCGTTGGCGACCTTGAACCAGGGCAGGAACACGCCATTGAGATGATTGTCGTACCTCGCGAACGTGGCGATGTCGCACTCAACGCATTCGTCCGATTCACTGGCTACTCGACTTCTGTGTTTCCTGTGCAGGAACCAATGCTGCAAATGCACGTCGAAGGCCCAGACAACCTGACCGTTGGAGAACAGACCGGCTATGTGATCACAGTTCACAATCCTGGTACAGGTGTGGCTCAGAACGTTGTGATTGAAGCACGCGTTCCGGAAGGCCTGCAACATCGCAGCGGCAGTGTGCCCCGAATTGATGTTGGCACACTGAATCCCGGTGAGTCGCGGCAGGCAAGATTCAATCTGTCTGCCATCACCGGCGGTAACTACCGACTGGCCGTTCGTGCCCTCGCAGATGGAGGACTTCGAGACGAAGCACGAGCCGACGTGTCGATCGCGGAACCTCGACTGGAAGTTGCAATCGATGGACCGGACACCGGCTCAATGGATAAGCCTGCAGAGTACGTCGTCATGGTCACCAACAGCGGCAACGTCCCGTCCATCAACGTCCGAGCCAAGTACAAGATTCCTGAAGGATTCCACTTTGTGCACGCGGACCGAGGTGGAGTGATGCGGCAAGCAGAACATCTGGTCGACTGGTTCGTCGGAACACTTCAGCCGGGTGAAACATCAGAGTTCCACGTGACACTTACACCGGGTATCGCAGGCACCGCACTTCACCGAGCCGGTGTTGTTTCAGAACACACCAGCGCGTCAATGGCTAGTCATTCCGTTGAAGTGAAAGGGCTGCCGAAACTGTCACTCGACGTTGTCACAGCGGGCTCATCCACAGCTGTTGGAGAAGAAACCGTTGTCCAGATTGTGATTCGCAACGAAGGCGGCATTGCAGCAAGCAAAGTGGGACTCTTCTGTGAGCTGCCATCCGGACTTGAATTCATCGCTGCTGCCGGTCCATCAGAACATCTCGCGGACAACGGTGTCGTGATCTTCCGCTCACTTGCAGGCATTGAACCTGGTGAGACGATGACGTATCGCGTGAAGGCTCGATGCGTCCGAACCGGCGATCACCGAATCCGAGCTCGCGTCGCCAGCGAATCACTGTCCGATCCGGTCAACTCGGAAGGCGTTGTCACCGGCCGTAACGGACGATAATCGCAGAACGAGACGATCCTGAACGGCGGAATGGCTCGTCCGTCCGGCGAGCTTCATCCGTCACAAAAAGGGCAAATTGCGGAAATAAAGCCGGCTTGTTGAGGTTTGGGAATTCTGGGACGATTCCTGCTGGCTCGTCCCATTTTCGACTGAGGACGAAACAGTTGACGTCCGTTTTCTCCGCTTCCCCAGCCGAATGATGTGGCCCCAACCAACGCATAGATCCTTCACGATTCGGGGAGGCATCCTGGACGGTGACCGCTGCACGCCGTCAGGCCATCAGATCTTCCGGGGCCTGCTGATGGCGGTTCTGTTTTTGTCCGGATGTCGAACGGCTCCCATCGGCTGGACGAACAATCGACCACTCGCGCACAGTGTCGAAACGGCTGGCTTCGTCATTCGCAGCGACTTCGCGATTGCCGAGGATGCGCCGATGATTCAGGAGCTGGAACATCTTCAGTCGGATGTTGTGCGGACGCTGCAGCTGCCAGAAGCTCGCGACCCGGTCATTGTGTATCTGTTTTCCACGGAGTCCGCCTACAGACGTTACATGCGCACGACCTGGCCGAATCTTCCGAATCGCCGGGCCTACTTCATCGGGACATCGCGCGAGCTGGCAGTGTATTCATTTCATGGCCCACGAATGCAGGAAGATCTGCGCCACGAGCTCACGCACGGGATTCTGCATGCCACTTTGAAGACGGTTCCACTGTGGCTGGATGAAGGTCTGGCCGAGTACTTTGAAGTGAGTGCAACAGAAACAGGCGCACCTCACTCTGAACACATTCGATCCCTGCAACGTTCCATGCGGAAGGACTGGACTCCGTCGATCGCTCGGCTGGAAGGGATCGTCGACTTTCAGGAATTCGATCGAGATGACTACGCAGAAAGCTGGGGCTGGGTTCACTTCATGCTGCACAGCGACGCTCAACGCAAACAGATTCTGCTGGACTACCTGAGCGACCTGCGCGATGCAGATGCGGCAGAGTCGATTCTCGCACGGCTTCCAGATGAGCGTCGCATCGCAACGCACCAACTCGCTGGTTGGGTGAACAGCCTGCCACAGTCAGAACGACCATCTGTCTTCCGGCTGTAGCGAGAGCTTTCAAATGTTCCTGGAACTTCCATAACTTCTCGCGAGTCAAACCGTTCGCACTCTGCGCTGACCAAACCGCACAGACGTCATAACCGGTGCAATGACTCGTGGTAATCGTCCCAGGTCATTTTTGACGAGCGTCCAGCGCAGAGGTAAGATAGCGGGTGCCGGTACCGCCAACTTCTAGACGCTGCAGGTCTCATGACTATTCCGTCTGGCTCAGACACCCAACATTCCGATTCCCCGGAGAGCCCTGCGGCTGTCACCGGAGTACCACTGGCCAGTTTGCCATTGGTCGCCGGACATGAGAATACAGTTGCAACTGCCAACTCGAATCCGCCGGATGCCACTGACGTCACACGCAGCGATGTTGCAAGAGAGTCCGGAAACGTGTCGGAGATTCTGTTTGGACTCAATGGGTCCGACAGCGTTCCCGGTACAGTGATGCTTGGCCACTTCAAGGTCCTGCGGAGAATTGGCGCCGGGGGAATGGGACATGTCTTTCTCGCCGAAGACATCCAGTTGCGGCGCCCTGTCGCGCTCAAGATTCTGAAGCCGTCAACCGCGAATGACGCTGCCCTGTTGACTCGATTTCAGAATGAAGCCCGATGCGCGGCGATGCTGCGACCGGAGAACATTGCACAGGTCTATTACATTGGAGTTGACCAGGGACTTCACTTCATCGCCTGCGAGTACGTTTCCGGCCGTACTGTCCGCGAGCTGATCGTCGAAGAAGAAGTGCTTCCGGTTGATCGCGTCCTCAACTACGCCATTCAAACAACGCTGGCATTGAACCATATGCATGCCAGCGGAGTCATTCACCGCGATATCAAACCATCAAACATCATCGTGAGCGACGATGGCCGCGTGAAGATAGTCGACCTCGGTCTGGCTCGTCGTGACAGTCCCGATTCCGTTTGCGATGTTACCGTGGCTGGCAGCATTCTGGGAACGTTTGACTACATCGCGCCCGAGCAGGCCCGTGATCCACGACAGGCAGACATCCGCAGCGATATCTACTCGCTCGGCTGCACGATGTACCACATGCTGACAGGACAGCCACCTTATCCCGAAGGAACGGTGATTCAAAAAGTCATGGACCATCAGGGGAAGCAGGCTCCGGATCCAGCAAAGATCAACAGTCGCGTACCTCCTGCCCTCGCGCAGATCGTCTTGACAATGCTCAGTACCGATCCGGCAGACCGACAACAAACACCAATGGAGCTTCTGGCTGATCTGACAGACCTTGCCGCCGACCTGGGTCTGCAGGGCGTTCCGGCAGATGGAGTTGTCTGGCGCGACGAAACCGGAACAACCGTTCGCCAGCAGTCCGGCGCTTTAGCCATGCTCGCTGCTGTCTGCGTTGTGTGCGCGACAGCACTTGCGATGCATCTCATGCCGAATTCATCCGATCCGGTCAGACTTGACGTCGGTGCGGTTCCTGATGCACCATCGAACGAGAATCCATCGGACACAGAGAATGCCGAACCACTGGTTAAGAACGAGGCATTGTCAGCTGACACTGGCCCCGATGCCGGCGTACCGGACCCAACACCATCCATCAGATTGCCCGATCTTCCGTTTGTCGTTCACACACCTGGCGAAGATCCGGAATCGTTCCGGTCGCTCAATGAGGCTCTGGAATTTGCGCGTTCGGCCGATGGCACCGGACACGAAATCGAACTGGATTTCACCGGTGTCTTCAATGAACCAATCCAGCAGTTACCGAGGCTGGAAGGCGAAACAGTCCACCTCTTTGCAGCCGACGGGGCGAGACCGGTTCTTGAGTACCACGGCAATCCTGATGATCCAGGCCAGACAAGTCTGTTTCGACTCGTCAACAACTCGTCATTGACGATCGAAGGAGTCGCTCTGCATCTCACACCGGATCCAAGCGCTAAAGATTCCCGATGGAGTCTGTTTGAATGTGTCGGTCCGTCACATCTGGCACTGCGGGATTGTTCTGTTCAGGTTGATGTGGGACCACGAGCAGACGCGGAAGTCTACCGATTTAATGATTCAGCTGTCAGTGCCGACGATGCCCGAGAGACAACCGTCACCCTGACAGATGTTGCAGTGCGCGGCACAACTGACATGTTCCGAGTGGCGTCACTGACGGAAGCTCATTTTCATCTGGACAACTGCGGGTTCGCAATCGATGGCCACTTGTTTGATAACATTGGAAGCACTTCGATGAACCCACGCGGCAGCCTGAACATCGACATGCAGCATGTCACGGCAATTACCGGTCGCTCGGTTTTTCGCATCGTTGAGGATGAGAATCCGTCGCGGCGCACCACGGCTGGAATGCAGATAACGAGTGACGCATGCGTCTTCAGCAGTGCTTTTGGAAACGGCGTTCTGGTGGACTCACAGGGACCGGGCCGCCCGAGGGATCTTCAGGATCTGCTGAACTGGAGTGGCCACACGAATCTCTACAGCGGATTCGACAACTTTTGGATTCTTGATTCCAAACAGTTTGACGTGCCCTCGATCTTCACATTCAGCGACTGGACGTCGCACTGGAATCGACGTCAAACCGCCAGCGAAGAGAATCCGTTTCCGTTTGTGTGGTCGGAATCCCGCTGGCTCGTTGAATCTGCAGATGAGACAGATCTGCGATTGTTTCAGACAGACTGGTTCGAAATTGATCCCACGAGGTTCCATTCAAGCCCAACGGATCTGCCGCTGGCCGAAGATCGAACTCCTCCCGGCGTCGTCGTCCGAAGGCTGCCGGAGTTATAAACCTGACCGCTGATCCCGGCTGATCCTCGATTAGAGCATTTTACTTTTTGTTGCGCACGTTCTGGCTCGTGGGATTGCCTGATTCACAGGCTCTTTCACGTCTAACGCGGCCACAAGTCAGCGTAATACGCTGTAGTCCGGGATTGCGCGACGGTTGCTGAGCACCAAACGCTATTCGGGAAGCTCCATTACTTCCACTTTGCGAATCTCAACTTTGCTGCCGGGGTCGTGGTGCTGGAATGCAAAGTGGCCTTCTTTGAACGTGAGTGCAAAGTCCAGGTACTCATACAGCTCGTCGTCGTTGACTGTCACTTTGATTCGAGTGTTATCGCGGCCGCGCCAGACGTTGTCACGAACTTCGATTTCGTAAGTGAACCATGTATCCGGCTTCACCAGCTGCTTGTACACATGGTTCATGCCGTACAGCGAACCGGTGCGGATGGGATCACCATGAGTGCTGTCAATCTGAGCTTCGTATCCGTCAGAAAAACTCGGTTTGCGTGTTGTGCGAAAGTACAGCCCCGAGTTGCCACCGTCGCTGATTTTTACTTCTGCACGGTAACGAAAGTTCCTGTAGGGGCCGCTGGTATGAACCAGCATGGAGGCATCTCCAGACCCGGTCATGGCGCCGTCTTTGACTTCCCAAACACTGCCATCACGACCAATGATCTCCCAGCCTTCCAGCGTCTTGCCGTCGAAGAGTGATACCCATTTACCGTCATCTGCGTGAACTGAACCTGCAGCAACGGATACCAGCAGCGTGAGAACAATCATCCCGAAGGATTGAAATCTGTCGACCATTTTGCATGTCCGATAGAGGAATGAAGTGTGAATCGTTCAATATGAAGCACCGATTCATTGGTTGCAATTGCTCAGATGAGGTTTTCTTTCACCGAACGCATTGTTGGCATTCGGCACAAGAGCCGCATAAATCTCGTCTCGGCGAGAACCCCTTGGACGGTAGAAGCCGCAGATTGGTCGCATAATCATCCCCACAGGACGGAAAAAACAGATTAGACCACCGGTTGAATGTTCGTCTGTGTAGACTTTTCCCGGTAGTCTCGCGAGAGTAGCTCGTGTTTCTACCCTCCTCCCTCCTCTTCATCTCATCCCCTCCCGCCTGCCTGTCTCATGCCCTCCTCGAACGTCCTCAACCTGTTGCGAATTCTCATCCGCGGAATCATTCCTTTGAGTGTCCTCGCGGGCGGTGTGTTTGCCTATCTGCACCTCGCCAAGGGCATCAACGAAGATCCCGAACCGGTGGAGGAAGAAAAACAGATCCAGACGCGCGTGGCTGAAATTAATGCCACCGACTACCAGGTTCAGATTACAACTCAGGGCATCGTCCAGCCCATCAACCTGATTACGTTGAGTGCGCAGGTGTCCGGACAGATTGTGGAGATCAGTCCGCAGTTTGAAGTAGGTGCCTACTTTTCAAAGGGTGACATTCTGCTTCGAGTGGATGATCGGGATTACCGTACCGCTGTTGCTGCGGCGAAGGCGGCACATCTCAGCGAGACATCCGCTCGTGACCTGGCTCAACTCAATCACGACCGCACGAAGAAGCTGTTCACAAAGAACGGTGTTTCAGAAGCAGAAGTCAATCAGTCCGCCGCGACACTCGCACAGGCAGAAGCCGCAGTGGATTCGGCTGCGTCCGCTGTCGAACAGGCTGAACGTGATCTCGAACGGACGAGTATTCCGGCTCCGTTTTCAGGTCGAGTGCGGGAGAAGTCTGTTGGACTGGGCCATTCCGTCGGAATCGGCACGCCACTGGGAGTCGTATTTGGAGTCGACTGCGCAGAAGTCCGATTGCCAATTGCCGGACGCGAAATGCAGTACCTGACGCTGCCGGAACACGCTGGCGACGAACCTGTCGACGTCGAACTGCGTAATGCGATTCAACAGACATCCGAAACGGTCTGGCATGCAAAGATCGTTCGGACAGAAGGAACGTTGGACCAGGACTCCCTGGAACTTTTTGCCATTGCCCGAATTGAAGATCCGTTCGGCCTCGAAACCGATGAACCACCACTGCGAATTGGCCAGCCGGTTCGAGCGACAATCAAGGGAGCGACACTGACAGACGTCGTCCGTCTGCCTCGCAACGCTGTTCGTCAGCTGGACAAGATCAATCTCATCAACAAAGACGACCTGACGTTGCTTCCGAGAAGCATTGAAGCCGTCTGGTCGGATGAAGACCACATCATTGTCCGTCGTCGAGACATCCAGCCGGACACGATGCTGGCAATGACGCCAATCGTCTACCCGGTCGAAGGATCCACGGTCGAAGTAATCCCTGACGCAGAAAGCCACATGTCGCTTGAAGAGACCGCTGCCATCCCGGCCACCGGGCAGTCGAAGGCAAACTGACAGGAGGGGAGTTTCCACGCGTCACACCAGACGCAGCCATGCTCTGGAAGGCCGCTCTCGCAGAAGCCGTCACTCACTGAGTACCCGGAACCGTTCATGATTCGCTGGTTCACCACAAACGGAATCGCCGCCAACTTTCTGATGTTGTCGCTTCTGTTGGCCGGTGTCTACACGGCGTTATTTCGAGTTCCGCTGGAAGTCACGCCATCGCTAAGCTGGGACATGGTGATCGTCGAAATCCCCTACCGTGGTGCCACAGCGAAAGATGTTGAACGAGCAATCCTGCTCCCCGTCGAAACAGCACTCGAAGGCGTTCAAGGAATCGAAGAACTCAACGCGGACGGCATGAGAGGAATGGGGAAATTCTATCTCATGACAAAGCCGGGCACGGATCCCAGAATCCTGATGGATGATGTCACGGCAGCGATCGACACGATCACCACGTTCCCCGACGAAACAGAACGCCCTCGTATCTTCATTCCGGAATCAGGCAACTACTTCGAAGTACTGAATGTTGCCATCACGGGGCGTCTGGACGCTCACGATCTGCGAGAAGTCGCGATGCAGGTTCAGGAAGATCTGCTCCGAATCCCCGGGATCAGCCGCATCAACCTGGACGGCGCGCGACGTGTTGAGATCTCAGTCGAAGCCGATATCGAGAAGCTCGTATCGTACAACCTCAGCTTTCAGGATCTCGCCGACTCCATTCGTAACTTCTCCATCGATCTGCCAGCGGGTGCGATCGACAGTGACAGCGGAACCTTCATCGTCCGCACCAAAGGACAGGCGTGGTCCGAATCTGAGTTCTCGCGAATTCCTATTCGGTCTGCCAATGGTGCAGAAGTGCAACTTGGTGAAGTCGCGCGAATCATTGATGGATTTGAAGAAGGTGACAAGACCGTTGAGTTCAATGGCGAACCAGCCTTGTTTCTTGAAGTTCTTCGGACAGGCAATGAAAGCGCGATCGACATCTCCGACAAAGTTCACGACTACGTTGCCACGGCGAGAACACGTTTTCCGGAAGGCATCGGGCTGCACATCTGGGATGACGATTCCGAAGCGATTCGTGGACGTTTGAGTACGCTGGTAGGTTCGTTGCTCAGCGGTAGTTTGCTTGTTCTGATTGTCCTCGGCCTGTTCCTGCGGCCATCACTTGCCTTCTGGATCGTGATTGGCATTCCTGTCGGGTTCGCCGGCGGCGTCCTGCTGATGCCGTGGTTCGGTGTCACCGCGAACGTGATGAGTCTATTCGGATACATCATCGTCGTGGGAATTGTGGTGGATGACGCAATTGTCACCGGAGAAAATATCTACTCGAAGATCAAGTCCGGCATGCCACCACTGGAAGCTGCCGTGGAAGGGACACACGAAGTTGCCACACCAGTGACCTTCGGAGCGCTCACGACAATGGTTGCCTTTCTACCTCTGCTGTATTTCGACGGCCGGTGGGGAGACTTTGCCAAACAGATTCCGCCGGTGGTCGCTCCTGTCTTGTTCTTCTCGCTCGTCGAATCCAAACTGATTCTTCCTGCGCATCTGAAACATCTGAAGCCGCGACAGAACCCGAACGTTCTGTCGCGATTCCAGATGGCCATTGCAGACGGCCTGGAAGCGTTTATTGCACGCGTTTATCAGCCCACGTTGAACTTCTCAGTAAAACACCGCGCCGTGGTCCTGGCCGGATTCGCTGCGATGGGCCTGGCCATGACAGGATACTGCGTGGGCGGCCGCATGAAGTTTGTGTCCTTCCCGTCGATTGATCGCCAGCGAATCTCGGCGTTCCTCAATCTTCCAGATGACACGACTCTTGAAACGACCACACGTTACATGGACAGGATCCATGCTGCCGTCGAACAACTCAAAGTGGAGTTTGTTGATCCTGGCACCGGCGAATCTCTGATCCAGAACGTTTCCAAGACGGTCGGCGGGTTCAGTCCTGGTCGTGATTTCGACAAATCCCGAGGTGGCCTGTCGGTCGAAGTGATGTCTCCGGACAAGCGATCCGAGCCGGGCCCTCGAAACATCGAAATTGCCAACCGCTGGACGGAACTTGTCGGTGTCATTCCCGAAGCCAAGTCGTTCCGTATCTTCGCCGAGACCAACATGAAAAGTCGTCGGGAAGATGATGGAGAGGTGTTGAACATCGAACTGCGCGGGCCCATATCTCCAAAGAAGATCGAAGTTGCTCAGAAGATCAAAGAGATGCTGGAAAGCCAGGATGGCATTGCCACTGCCTGGGCGAGGATCAACTACGGTCAGGACGAACTGGAACTCAGCCTCAAACCACGAGCGGCTGAACTGGGACTCACCCAGGCACTGCTTGCTCAGCAGGTTCGACAAGCGTTCTTTGGTGAAGAAGCACAACGGCTGCAGCGAGGAATTGATGATGTTCGAGTGATGGTGCGTCTGCCCGAAGCCGCCCGTCGATCGCTGCACACACTCGATACACTCAAAATCAAAACACCAAGAGGAGCCAACGTGCCTTTGGCGACAGTTGCCGACGTCACATTTACCAAGGCGCCGTCTTACGTCGAACGAAACGACGGAGCCGAAGTCGTCCGTTGTGGAGCTCAACCAGCAGACGAATCAATCGACATTCTGGGGATCGCAAAACGCATGACGCCGGCACTCAGTCAGTTATGCGAAGAAAACGATCTGGGATTTCAATTCAAGGGCTACGTGGCGGAAGCGGAAGAATCGCAGAAGCAAACCATTCTGGGCGGTGTAGCATTGATGTTCGCTCTGTTCGCTATGCTCTCGGTCGCACTCAAGTCACTGCTCCAGGCGATTTACGTCCTGTTGGCCGTTCCGTTCGCGATCATCGGTGCCCTGCTGGGGCACATCATCATGGACATGACGCCGTCGTACCTTTCCATTTTTGGAATGCTGGCACTCGCCGGAGTCGCCGTCAATGACACTCTGGTGATGGTTGACTACGTCAATCGTCGGCGACAGGAAGGCATCCCACTGCAACAGGCCGCGCTGGAAGCAGGAGGCCGACGTTTTCGGCCCATTATGCTGACTTCGGTCACGACGTTTGTGGGCCTGCTGCCGTTAATGATGGACCGATCTCTGCAGGCTCAGTTTCTGATCCCCATGGCTGTGTCACTCGCGTTTGGAGTGCTGTTCGCTACGTCGATTACGTTGTATCTGATCCCGTGTGCCCTGATGGTTGGAGATGATATTGGACGCGTTCTCACCGGAATCCGGAACTGGTATTTTCAGCCGTTTCAGAGATCTCAACAGTCAGCATCTCCTTCCGACCAGCAGGAAGCAGAAACGCCGAAAGAAGTCAGCATTCACTGACGGATGAATGCAATCAGTCCGACGATCGAATACGGTGAATGGGTTCATCCCGTCCCACAGCAGAAGCGAGCAACCCGATGTGGATTCCCAAATGGCAACGTGACCGAGACAACGGAGTCGATTCACCAGTTCCGACTCAGCCGGTTTCCAATGAAGAATTCATTCCGCGGCCTCAAAACCAGCAGCAGAAGCAATGGGAATCGCTGATAGCGGAAATGGCCGAACAGAACGCGAAGAAGGTCGGCATGTCGCGACGCGACTACATGCGTTCATCGATGGGCCTGGCCACCGCGTTCCTGGCATCCAATGCGGTCTACGGACCGAACTGGACAGTCGACGCCGCCGAAGCACTTGAACCGGCTGCCACCGAAGAAACGTTCCCAAAGGGGGAATACTTCATTGTTGACGTTCAGACCCACTTCACGGATGGAGTCGCGCTCGGCTTTCGCAATCATGAATTTGTCCGCAACATGGGATTTGATCTGAAGGAAGACGGCGACGCGTACAGCTTCACGAACTTCGTCAAAGAGATCTTTTTTGACAGCGAAACCAGCATTGCCGTGATTTCCGGCGTTCCCGGTCGCGAAACAAACAGAAAGCTCGAAGGCAAAGCCGTTGAAGGACGAGCCCGAGGAGGAGGCGTACTGCCAAGCTGGCTGATGTCACAGCGCAAGCAGGATCTCAACCAACTTGCCGACAGCACGCGAGCGTTTTGCCAGGGAAACTGCGCACCAAATCACTACTGGAACAAATCGACCAACGCTCCCGACTTCAACGCGCTGTTCGAACAGATGGAACGCGAAGTCAAAACGTACGGCATCGACAGTTGGAAATGGTACTGCCATACGGATCCCGGCCGTTCCGGAGATGGCTTTCGCATGGACGATGAGAAGATGGCGTATCCGTTTTACGAAAAATCAAAGGAACTGGGCCTCAACGTCTTCAGTGTTCACAAAGGGTTTGCTTCGCAATCCCGCACGCTGGGCCATTACGCTCATCCAGGCGATATTGAAAAGGCGGCCAAGGATCATCCGGACCTCACATTTATCTGTTACCACTCTGCATTAAAGCACGGCCCCAACGAACCTCAGTTCGATGCAGATGGGTTCTACGATCCGGAAAGCGGTGATTTCGCGTGGCATGCGGACCTGATGAAGATCAAGGAACGCAATCCGGAAATGGATAACGTCTATCCGGAGATTGGTTCGTCGTTCGGACTCCTGTCGATTGCTCATCCGGAAATGTGCCAGCACCTCATCGGTAAGAACGTCAAACACTTCGGAGCCGATCATGTCATCTGGGGAACCGACTGCCTGTGGTGGGGCTCTCCGCAATGGGTGATCGACGCCATGAAACGCTTCCAGATCAGCGACGAACTTTGCGACAGATTTGGCTACTCCAAACTCACGAAGAAAGACAAAGCGAACATCTTTGGACTCAACGCCGCAAAGATCTACGGAATCGATGTCACAGCCTCACTCAAGACGCTTCCTGCCGATGCACTGAGTGAGAAGAAAGCCGCCTACCTGGACAACGGTGGCCAGCGAGACAACGCAGCCGCCGGCTGGGTTCGAGCGGATGCGTAACGTCGGCTGGCTGGGTCTGGCACTGCTGTTGGCGCTTGTATTCGTGAGCATATCCGGTGTCTCCAGTGATGCTGGTGATGAGTTCGTCCGTTCCAGTCTCACAGACTGGGGAAGTGACCACGTCGGCCAATCGTTCCCGGACTACATTACAGGTGACGAATGCCTGTTCTGTCATCGGCGCGACGTCGGCAGTACCTGGCATGACAACGCTCACCAAACAACGCTGCGTCGCGCTACACATGATGATCCGACTGTCGCTGCATTGCTCAACGAACACAAAGGCATCGCCCCTCCCGATTTCCTGCTGGGATCCAAACGGTTGACACGATTTCTCGGGAAGTCGACAGCCTACGGCAAACTCGATTTGTTGGATGTGATTCTGCATCCGCAACAGAAGGACTCCCACAGGACGGCAGCGACAACAGACTCACCGACGTATGACACAACGGCATTCTCAAATCGTTGTGCGGGATGCCATACGACGGCCGTCGATTCGCGAACGGCATCGTTCTCCGCAACATCACTGGATTGTTTTACCTGTCATGGCGACGTCGACCTGGCGCACACGAAAGACACCGAACACATCTTTCTGTCAGAAGTGAATCGGGACCCTCGCAAAGTCGTTTCCACCTGCGGCCAGTGTCATCTTCGAGGCGGACAGTCGCGTTCGACTGAGCGTCCATATCCGAATACGTTTGTCCCCGGAGACAACCTGTTTCACGATTTCGACATCGACCTGTCCAATGAGGCCATCGAATCGCTGCCCGTCATCGAACAGCACATCTACTCAAACTGTCGCGATGTGGGGACCGGGCGGGATGTGTCCGTCACTTGTCTGTCGTGTCACACCGTTCATGAACAAAGTAGTAAGAAACATCAACTGCTGGACAAGTCACATCACTGCAACTCGTGCCACGACGCAAACATGGACCTCGTTGACGATCTGCGGACAGCAAATCTACTGGAAAATCACAACAAGACCTGCGACTATTGATGAACAGTCATTCGTTCGGGAAGAGCTGCAAATATGTCAGACGCCAATCTTGAATTGCCTCCGGATGGGATTGCTCCGGACGAAACCGATATCAGTCTTCGAGCCTATTTCCTGAGGATGAGTGACGACCGGCTGCGAGAATACGACAACGATTGGTCAGATGCTCAGGTCATCGAATGGGATGGAAACTTCCGTTCTGACGGAGCCCTCATGCTGGTATGCTGCGAGCGTGACATCGAAATCAACGAATATCGATCCGTACTGGAAGAACACATTTCTCGGCGTGGTCTTTAGACCGACACGGTGGAGTTGCAGGGCAATGAATCGTATCACACTTCTTTTTTCATCATTGTGCATTCTGTCGATGTTCGTATCGGTCGACGCAGCCGAACCGGAAGTCCGAGAGGCCCTCGGACGTCGTATCCCTGACTTCGTCCTGCCGGATTCAACTGGGAATGAGATCGCGTTATCGGACTTCAACGACGGCAGTGCAGTGATCGTGGTCTTTCTGCAGACAAGTTGCCCGATTGGGAACGCGTACGTTCCTGTGCTGGCCGATTTGCAGGAACGATACAAAGATCAGGGCGTTCGAGTGATTGGAATCAATTCCAACCTGCACGACAATGTTGACGAAATTGCGGCTCACGTGAAGGACTTTGAGATCTCGTTTCCCATGCTGATCGACGAAGAGCAGATTGTTGCCGATCTGTTTGCGGCTCAGCGAACACCGGAAGCATTCATTGTCGACAGACGTGGCAACGTTGTTTATCGCGGCCGCATCGACGACCGATTCGGATACACTTACAAGCGCCCCGATGCCAGACGACTCGATCTGGAAGACGCTCTCAAAGAGCTGCTCGCAGCCAAACCGGTCACTCGACCTGAAGTCGAACCGGAAGGCTGTATCATTACTCGTCGCGAACGGGTCGAAAATCGTTCCGAAGTGACCTACGCCAAACACGTCTCCCGCATCCTGCACAAGCGGTGCGTGGATTGTCATCGTCCTGGCACGGCGGCTCCGTTTTCTCTTCTCACATTCGAAGATGCTGACAACTGGTCTGACATGATTCGGGAAACCGTCGTCAACCGGCGCATGCCTCCATGGGATGTGGATCCTCGCCACGGCGACTTCCGCAACGACCTGCGAATGTCCAATGAAGAGATTGATACACTCACGGCATGGATAGACAACGGAAAGCCGTTCGGAGACAAAGCCGATCTACCGGAACCACCTAAGTACAGTTCAGACTGGATGATGGGCAAGCCGGATCTGGTCTTCGACTTGCCGGAGGAAGTCACCATTCAGGCCACTGGCACCGTCGACTACCAGTACTTCGTGACCAAGACGAACTTCAAAGAAGACCGTTGGGTCAAAGCATCCGAAGCCCGACCAGGAAACTGGAGTGTCGTGCACCATATCATCGGATTCCTGCGAACGGATCATTCGCAGAGGATCGGGCAGTTGCCACTCGTGGCTGGCTACGCGCCCGGCGAAGAGCCAACCAGCTATCCGGACGGGATAGGGTTCCGAATTCCCGCCGGTGCAGAAATCGTCTGGCAGCTTCACTACACGCCAACCGGTAAGGTGGAGAAGGACCGTTCGCAGATTGGTTTGATCTTTTGCAAGGACAAGCCAACGAGCGAAGTGATCGGCAGGGGCATCATGAAACACGATTTCGTGATACCCCCACAGGCGAAGAACCACCGCGAAGAGGTCAGCCACACATTCCGACAGGACACAGAGCTGTTGTCTCTGATGCCTCACATGCATCTTCGAGGCAGCCGGTTTCGGTACACGGCACGTTATCCGGATGGTTCCAGCGAGGTATTGCTGAACCTGCCGAACTACGACTTCAACTGGCAGCACCGGTACCTGTTTCGTACGCCGAAATTCGTTCCGAAAGGAACAACGCTCGAGTGCGTCGCCCACTACGACAACTCCGAAGAGAACCCAGCCAACCCGGACCCGTCAAAGTCGATCACCTGGGGCGATCAAACGTGGGAAGAAATGCTCATCGGCTGGTACGAAGCCATCCCCGCCCGTTCGAGAACAGTCGCCACGAAGTAGCTCGAAGTTGACTCAGAAGTCTGTTCGCAGCAGTGGATGAGTCGTGCCGCGTGCAATGATCAGCTTTGGATTCCGAGTCGGGATCTGCTGCAGGATCTTGCTTCAACCCCACAGAGTCATGACCTGGACGGGTGAGTTCATCAATGCCGTATCCAGGTTGGTATCTCTCCCCGAATAACTCATGACGTTCGAACCAGTCAGACCGGTTTAGGAAGGCAGTCCGGTTGATTCCTATCTCAGAGTAACAAAATGAGCTGGCCGAGTTTCACAAGTTGTTGAGCAGCTCGTAACTGCATCAGTCCTCAAAGATCATGTGGCGGACAGCGATGACATCAAATGATGTCATGAGTCAGGTACGATGCCAGTGTTCACGGCGCGTTGAGGAAGGTGTCGTCGACTCTGCACCTGAGACCTTGTACAGGATTCGAAACGAAATCGAACGGTTCACTGGAAGTGGTCTCCGGGCAAAAAAAGAATATGTAGTGGATGCAGCAGGAATCGCTGGCTAACATCACTCGTCAGGTCCTATTCCAAACTCCGATGGGCCTTAAGCATCCATCGTCAGACACCACAGGGGATCCGCTATGGATCGTATCAGCAGGAAAGATTTCATCCTCGGCGCGGGCCTCGCAGCAGGTGCTGCCTGGATGACAACAAGCACCCGCGCGGTGGCCGCTGTGACCGCATCTGACGAACCCACGTTTGCCGAACGACTCGGATGGCCGAAGGGTTCGCGCGTTCTCATGATCCACGCTGACGACGCGGGTATGTCGAAGGGGTCCAACGACGCCATCATCGAGACGATTGAGGCAGGCACTGTGACCTCTGCAAGCGTCATGATGACGTGTTCGTGGGTGCCGGGTTACATGCGGTGGATTGAGGATCACGCCGATGTTTGCACAGGCGTCCACCTGGTATTTACATCTGAGTGGGATGACTATCGCTGGTCTCCGGTGCTGGGGCAAGACTCCGTGCCGGGCCTGCTCGATAGGTGGGGACGCCTGCCCGACAGTGTGCCTGAGGTTGTCGCCAATGCGACAGCGGACGAGGTCGAGGCAGAGATGCGCGCTCAGATTGAGTTTGCCCGGCGCATCGGCATGAAGGTAAGCCACATTGATTCACACATGGGCACGCTCTTCGCAACACCGCAGTACTTTGAGCGATTCATGAAAGTGTCGATCGAGACACAGATTCCGATGCTGATCGCTGGCGGTCACCTGACTCAGGCAGCGAACGACAATCCACAGTCTGCCGCTCTGCTGAAACCGCTCGTGCCGAAGATCTGGAACAGCGGCTTGCCGGTGCTCGACGACATCGATACTCGCAGCTACGGCTGGAAAACCACAGATAAGATTGTCGAATTCAGTCAGATGGTGCGTGATCTCAGGCCGGGCATTACCTGGTTCAATGTGCACCCGACCATGCCCTCGGCCGAAGCCCGGCACATCACAAATGACCGCAAATTGCTCTGGGGCGACTATCACACGCTCGTGAATCCGGAAATGAAGCAGGTCATTGAGGAAGAAGGCGTCATCCTGACGTCCTGGAAAGAACTGATGGAACGGCGTAAGGCCGTCGGCGACAGCGTTGTTCTCTAAGCCGATCGATAGCCTGCTGGCTCTGTGGTCGATTCCTTTGCATTCATCTCCGGCGATGCCAGTGGCTCTGACTGACGAGGCAGCGTGTGACTCACCGTCAAGACGCGCAGGTAGCCACTTCGGTTGCAAGTAAGTAGATCACTGCCGTGGAGCCGGTTCATTGCCTGCTTGGCACGTTCTGGAGTCTCAGGCTGCTGACGCTGAGTCGACTTCCCGACTCCGGCTCGTCCGATGAGCCCCACATTCATGCGATCGTGAATCGTCACGCTGGTATGGTCCGGCAACTGTGGCTTCCCGTGGCTCTTAACACCATCAAATGCGACGCCAGGATGTCCTTGAGAACCGTAGCTGGATAGAAGATGCTTTGGTGTATGAGCAAGTTTCTTCGAATCGCACGATCACGCCACGTTGCATTGGGCCTGATCTTTTGTTGCCTCTCGCTTTCGAGGTTCGATCAGTTCCGCGTCGTTGCTCAGGAGTCTTCTGATCAATCAGGTGCAGATTCGTCGCCTGGTCACTGGCGGATCACAGAGAATATGCAGCAGCGACGCGAGTACCTTGGCGGAATCGCATTGCCTGACGGAAGAGTGCTGGCAGTGTCCGGACACCCACTGGGAGGAAGTTCGATTGCCAGCTGCGAAGTGTACGATCCTCAGTCCGGACAGTGGACAGCCGTCGGTCCGCTCCAACAGGCGCGCAACAGTGGAAACGGAGCAATACTGCTGGCGGATGGGCGAGTCCTCATTGCCGGAGGACACACTGATGAGAGTGGGCTGGCAGAAGCCGAGATCTTCAGTCCGCAGACCGGGAAATGGAGTCCGGCGGGGAAGCTGTCCGTGCCCAGAGATCCTGTGCTGACACGACTCATTGATGGCCGCGTGCTGGCATCGGGAGGGATCGACTGGTCCGACAGAGTCGGAAGAGTTTTTTCTGTCGTTGAGTTGTTTGACCCCAAGTCACTGGAATGGACCTTAACCGGGTCACTCACGATCGCGAGAACCGGCCATCGTTCTGCGCTGCTGGAAACAGGTCAGGTGCTGGTTGTTGGCGGCTACGGTGAGAAACAGTCGCTTCTCGCGAGCGGGGAACTTTATGACTCAGCTGACGGCACATGGAACTTAACGGGAGCTTTGCCGCAGCCGCGTGCCTGGTTCAGTCTGACGCGTCTGGCGGATCAGCGCGTGCTCATCGCCGGTGGCTATACCGGTCAGCCACGCAAGCGAACATATCTTGCCAGCGCAATGATCTATGATCCCCGTGTCGGAGTGTGGACAGAAACACATCCCATGCGGGAGCCGCGAGCTGGATTTGCAATGACCTTGCTGTCCGATGGTCGTGTTCTGGTAACGGGCGGAGTGTCAAAAAGCGGACGAGAGCTGACCGCTTGCGAAGTTTACGATCCAGAAAATGAAACGTGGCAATCCATCAAACCGATGGAGGTACCGCGTCGCAATCACCGAGCGACACTGCTTCCGGACGGCAGCGTGCTGGTGCTAGCCCGCATGTCTCACGTGGCCGCGCGATTTGTGGGTTCGAGGTCGTTTCTGGGGATTGGCGGCGTGCATATTGAGCTGAACGCGCGTCTGTCGCCTGAATTCGGTCGCAGGGCCTTCA
>Ga0180430_10000621_pt1 | contig 38046 bp, 35 predicted proteins | sample SS_ome_9_FD_132999 | JGI IMG/M metagenome (GOLD analysis project Ga0180430, IMG submission 132999) | Hypersaline lake sediment archaeal communities from the Salton Sea, California, USA - SS_1_S_2 metaG | ecosystem: Environmental > Aquatic > Non-marine Saline and Alkaline > Hypersaline >...
AGTGACCCTGTTGTAACTCTTGATATTGAATTTGAGGAAGATAACGCTATACCTGCAAAACATAGGTTACTTCCAATGGATGGACAACGAATAGATATCACTGCAACCGCAACTGATCCCGATGGAATTGATTTTATGACCATAACCGTTGATGGATTACCCGTTGATTTTAGCTATGATCCACCTCAAACAGAGGTTGAAGAAACGCTTTCAGTTTACAATGGTGTTGATGTCCTGGATGAATTCGATGTTCCATGCACCTTACGATATTCAGTAAGAGCATATGATATTGAGGATCGATCTACCCGTGTTGAGGGTGAGGATATTGAAATTGGTGCACCATGGCAATGGTATTGGGGTCTTCCCTTTGCGAACTGGGGATGTGATGAGAACCATACGTGGAGTTGGAGTATGATGGAATCAATTTTTGGTAACGAGGTCTGGTGGAATAAAGAAAGGGGTTGGAGAAAACCACATGCTGATTATCTCTTTCAAAATAAAGTTAAAGAAGGAGGTCGAGGTGGTCAATGCTATGGTTTTTGTGCATTGTCCCTTGAATTAGCTGATCCCTCGTCAAGTCTTTATGCAAATATGATTCAGCCTACTGCAGTAACTATTGATGATCTGGAACGTGAGAATTGGAATAACACCTGGCCGTATTATTATGCACGACAAGCAGGGCAATATAGTTTTGACCGTCTTTTCTTAAAATCAGTTCAATATTTACTGCAACCAGAGTATTCTGGATCCGGACTGCATCCCTTTATTGGTGATATCCTTGGACAGATCATAGATGATCTTAATGCAGGAACGCCAGGAATCATTTCAATATTTGAAGGCAGTAGTGGTCATGCAGTGGTTCCCTGGCGGGTTGTTCCACTTGGTAGCAATATGTATAATGTATTCATTTATGACCCTAATCATAATTATGTTAGTACTATTGATTCGACAGATTACAGCAATTTTGAACAGTATCCATTTATTGTGTTTGGTGAGGATGGCTGGGCACGTAATGGCTGGTGGTCCTATGAGTGGAATAGCACATCAACCTGGAATGAAAATATCTATTATACACCTTATGAAACGGTGATTGGAAACCGGGGTTCGATAAATTATATTGGCACTTCTCCGACAGCGGTTGGTATTACTGATCAAAAGCTTCCTGATCCCTTACAAACGCTCATGTATGGTTCCGGTGATGCAAGCTTTTATGTGGAGGATGAATCTGGGAGAAAAACCGGATATGTGAATGGTGAACTTGTTGCTGATATTCCAAATTCAGCTCCGTTGTTTGAATCAATGGGTGCTTCAGGCCTCGTTGATATGTTCATGCTCCCAAGTAATGTTACGTTGACGATTCATACTGAAAGTACTATCGATGCAAATGATGAGATGGGAGTATACTCATTGATGCTATGGCATAATTCATCTTTGTATACATTTAAGAACATGTCCTGTACGAAAGATACAGAAGATGAAATCATTTTTACTCCTCTGTCATCAAGCAAGGATATGAATGATCATTCTCTTATTCTTAAAAGAGGAAATGTCCAAAAATTACGAGGAATTGATCCCTTGCATTATTCAATTACTTTTGTAAAAGAATTTTATAACTCTCCAAAAAAAGTTGGAAGGGAATATGTAACGACCAGCAATCAAAATGATGATGGAGCTGAAATTGAATTATTTGTATCTAAAGATTATGATGATTTAGTATTGCAGACCTTTGATACGCCATTCTCAGGTACGATCTCGTTAAAAAGTACTGAGTCAGTAGAAAATGATTCTTCTCTTGGTTTCATCCCAGAATCTACAGGGGTATTTTCTCTGGATGCAAATGAAACGCTCGTAGTAACGCCGGAGGATTGGAAAACAACCTCAGCATCTGGGGCGCTCATAAATGATGATGCAGAGCAAGACCAACAAGATGACACTCAGCAAGATCAACAGGATGAATCGACGGATATTTCAACACAAACACCGGGATTTGAAATTTATCTTGTATTTCTTGTATTAATTCTCGGTATGCTTTTTATAAAAAAACGAAAGCAATAAAAACAAAAAATCTAGTAAAACCGGTACTCTGGAAGGATTAGATGTTCATCTTTCCTCTTCTTTTTCTTTTTTTTCACTGGCGGTAATGGCTAATCGTTCGATTTCAGGAAACGTTGATTGAATTTTTTTACGGATTTTTTCTTTTGTTTGTGTAAATTCTCGAATCGTGAGATCACACGGAACACTTATTTCAAGTTCACCTTGATAGACTGGTCCTGATTTTCTTAACCGGACAACATGAGCGGATTCTACGATATCGATTTCCTCAGCGATTCTTCTAATCACATAACTTCGGTCTACACATTCTCCATCACAAGCATCGATTAACATGTAACTTGCTTCCTTTATTGCAGCAGCACCAATTGTTACAATGATACCAGCGATGATGAATCCAACGATTGCATCAGCGATAATAAAACCAATGGATGCTAGATATAAGGCAATGACTGTTAGACCTGAAGCAACCCCGTCCTTTATTGTATTAAATGCTTCTAAGTTGACGGAACTCATCTTTGATTTTTTTCCTTTTGCATATTTATAGAATCCAAGTCCTAATGCAACCGCTGCAGCGATTAAAGCAACAATTTCTCCAAGAATTGGAAGATTAACAGGATGGGGATTAATCAATTGATTGTAAGATCGAAAACAAATATATGCGGCAAGAAGAATCATTACGATTGCTGCAACAGCTGAGGCGAGATTCTCCATTTTATAATACCCATAATGAAATTTTTCATTTGCAGGTTTTTTGAAAAAAAGAAGCCCTATCCACACTACGGCACTGACAAAACCATCTCCGATACAATCAATACCGTTTGCGGTTAATGCAACACTTTTTGAAATGGTTTCACCCATAATGATTTGAAGGATGCCAAGTCCAATGAGAATGATAGCGGTTATACCTGCAAGGGTATCAGCTTTCCCAAAGATATTTGTTGTTTTAACCATGTTATTGCCTTGGAATTATTGACCGTAATATCAATGTTTTTATTTCATTAAGAAATCAAGATAGTCTCCTGGAAGATATTCCTTTGGTTTTTGATTCTCTTTGAATATTTTTGCTCCAGTTGACCCCTTCAAGATCACGGTCTCATCTTTTATGTGAAGAAGTGCACCTTCTCGAAGACCAACTACATATCCTTGATTGTAACAATGGAATTCCCTGATTCGGGTTTCTCGTGTTTCACCCATATGTGTTGAATTAGGTGCTGGTTCAAGATAATGCGGATTTAGATAAAAGGGAACTACGTGTAATGCTTGAAAGGATGGAGGATATACAATTGGCATATCATTGGTCGTCTGAATACTTTTTGTTGCCACATTTGACCCAGCACTTGTTCCAATATATGGCATGCCTTCAAGTATTCGTTGCCGTAAGGCTGCAATAATGTTATTGTCATAAAGTGTTTTCAGAAGCACAAAGGTGTTGCCACCACCAATAAATACTGCTTCAGCGGATTGTATTGCTTCAACAGGATCCTTATATTCGTGAATGCCTTTCGTGTCCTTCTGAATGACTTTTAGTCTTTCCCTAACGATTTTTGTATATGCATCATAACTGATACCACTAGGACGAGCATATGGAATAAACAACACTGTTTTTTTTCCCTTTAAAAAAGTAGTGATTTCATTAATGCAGTGATCTAAATATCCTGATCCATGAAGAGTTGAGTTACTGATAAGGAGCAGATTTCTTTTCATATAATTCAGCTATTTTTTCATTGCTTATAGATTCTTCTCTTATAATGATACGGATGATTCATAATGGTATGGAAAACTCTATAATCAATAATTGTATGCGTAGTTTTGGTAGCAATGGGAGTTGATATTGGGGGTTTATTTACTAAGGAAAAAATCACATTCCAGGATTTACATGATCGCATTATATTAATAGATGCATATAATGTAATGCATCAATTCCTTTCAAGTATTCGACAACGGGATGGAACACCGTTAAAGGATGCTGAAGGTAACATCACTTCGCATCTTTCTGGGCTTTTTCAACGAACAGCAAATATGGTTGAGGCACGGATAAAACCCGTGTATGTATTTGATGGTATACCTCACCCTCTCAAAGAGAAAACCCTTGCGCTTCGGAAACAGCGGAAGGAAAAAGCAGAAAAGGAATGGCAAGAGGCATTAAAACAAGGAGATCTAAAAAAAGCAAAAACAAAGGCACAGCAGACTTCTAGGGTTACTGAGGAAATTGTGAATCAAAGTAAAACTTTACTGGAGGCATTAGGTATTCCTCATGTGCAGGCACCTCAAGAAGGTGAAGCTCAAGCCTGTTATATGGTTAAAAAAGGAGATGCGTATGCGGTGGGATCACAAGATTTTGATTGTTTGTTGGTTGGCACTCCAATTCTTATTCGAAATCTTACATCTTCTTCAAGAAGGAAACTTCCTGGGAAAAATGCGTATGCTTCGGTTCATCCAAAAATGATTCGTTTGCAGCAGAACCTTGAACGATTATCGATTTCTCATAAGCAACTTGTTGACCTTGCGATTCTTGTGGGTACAGACTTTAATCAAGGTGTTCATGGAATTGGGCCTAAAAGAGGATTGGATCTTATTAAAAAAAATGGGAATATTGAGAATGTTATCGCAAAGATTGGGGGCGAATCTGCACCCACCTTTGATGAGATAAACATGGTCCGTTCTTTATTCTTGCAGCCAAAGGTAACTGATGAGTATTCATTACATTGGTCCAAACCTGATGAAAGGCAAGTTCTTGAGATTCTTTGTGAACAGCATCAATTTACAAGGAATCGTGTTGAATCCACGCTTGAAAAATATGCGAGTATCGAGCAGATGATTCATCAAAAAACACTGTTCTAAAAAATAACTGCGATTTATTTTTATATTAACAAAAAATAATAATATTCAAATAACCTGTTTTTATAATGAAAAAATTACTATTTTTTGAAATTTTATGTAAGGAAAAGAATGATTATATAGTTCTATATAGAAATATAAAAATTCTATTTTTCTATAGTTATACTATTATGATGTTAAAAATACTTTTCGAAATTTATATATATTAGATAAATATACTAACAACCTGATTGACCTATGAATAAGAAAATAATCATTGCTACTGTAAGTATCTTATTTCTTACAGTCTGTACAATACCTAGCCTAGCAGATACAGAAACGGACACGTCAGATGATGTCCTTCATTGGCACGGAACAAGCTATTTAGATTGGAATTGGAATGTTGGAGATAGACCAAACATTGATATCGTCGAAATTACTTATACTGCAGGTGATCGTCTCACGATTTCTATGCGTGTAGACGGGACAATTAATCAGCAAAAATCTTGGTATCAACTATGGTTTAACACAACAGATGCATTCTACCATCTCTCATATATGCCCGATGATGAAACAGAGCCATTTGCTACAGCAACACCTTTAAACTTTGAGGATTTTACTCTTGAAGATTTAATGAATTATACTGAACCCACTATCGAAACATCAGTGAATGGTGATACCATAACCGCAACAATCGATTGGGTAACAAGCAACCATAATTATATCAATTTTTTTGGATGGGCTCAAGAGTGGGATAATGTTGGTGAATCTTTTTCAGATTATTATATAGATTTTGCGCCTAATGACTCTTCATCTTTTGGATCTTATGAGGATTATTATGGTGATGATTCAGGATCAGATGACACCGGATCAACAGATTCAGGAGACACCAATAACGATCAAAATACTGAATCAACCTCTTCAAATGGAACACCTGGTTTTGAAGTTATTGCACTCATCGCAGGAATAGCTCTTGTAATGATAGCTCTTAGAAAAAGAAAATAAAACCTTTTTCCTTTTTTTTTAATTTTTTTTATAGCCTTTAACATCAAATCAATGCTAAGAGGGAGGGAAGAAATGTAGCGGAAGGCAGGCCCCAAACGGGAAAATTGGTACACATCCAAAACTACATTTCCAATCTAGTAATTTCAATATACTAATATATTCTATTTATTCATATCTTCAAATTAGTGTAAATATTGTAAAAAAATGATTTCATATGTAGAAACCAAAGATAATGCCCATATATATTTATGAAAACCACTCAATCTGATTCATTCTGTTTTTTCGATGTGATTAATCGTTCTCCTTTCTCTGTAATGAAGAGTAATTTTGAACGACCTTTTTTTTCTTGATAAATAAGGTTTTTATCAAGAAGCTCTGTGATCTTCTTTTTTATGGTTGCTTTCGAAAGAGAAAAACGTTGACCAATTGCCGAGTATGAAACCACTCGATTATATCTATTTTCAGTGAAAATAAAAAATAAAATTCTATTCAAATCACTTGTTAAAACAATATCTTCCCTTGTCTCAGTAGGTAATACATAAAATTCCTCTGTTAATAAACCCATTTGAGTGTTTGAAAAAACATTCTCATTAGCTTGAATAAATAATATAGCTTGTTTGTGTTGTACAAGGCTGTGAAGCCGATATAAAATTGAAAGAACAACGTCAAACGAATAGAGGGAGACAAAATAATCAAGCCTATCAAGAAACACCACTGCTTTTTTATGTTCATTTAAGAATGATTCAATTTTTTCATAGACCTCATTGATATGTTCAACTGTTTGATATATTTGATTTGTCTCTTTTGAAATAAGCAGCAGTTGTAATGATTTTTCTTTGCTTAGATAAATGATACTCTCGGGAAATATCCTACCTATGAATAAACCATCAGAGCCATTTTTTAAAAAATTACTAAACTTTTTAAAGGTATCATTTTGCTGTTTCTTAAGGACAAAATAACCTTTTCCAAAATCATATGATTGTGGGTTTTTCTCATCTAAATTTACCTCCCGACAAACAAATAATACTTCCTTAACTTTATTTTTTTCATCTTTTATAAATGAAGCGGAAACCTCTAATGATTTTTTGACTCCTTGTTTGGTTAGAATATCAATGGTACTAAAACGATTTTTACCACTTTTGATAAATTCCTCTATTTTGTCTATAATATCAGTAGGATTTCTAAACAATAAAACATCATGAATTCCTTTTCCAAGGATGTCCTTTTTTTGATACCCTGTAACCATAGAAGCAGCTTTATTCCAACTTTGTAAAATATATTGAGAATTAATAGAAAAAATCAACTCAGTTGTACTATTGATAATCCGCTGTAATTGCTCATGTGATTGTAATATTTTTTCTTTTATTTCTTTTAAACGAGTGATATCTGTAATGATTCCAAGAATCGCTTTTCCTTCCTTATAATCAATTAATTTTGTTGTAACCAATACATCAACGGTTTCTCCCTTCTTTGTTAACACCTTATATTCTAAAGGAGGAACTTCTTGCTGGTTTTGATGTTTCATAAAGGCATTTTTTGCCTTGTCCCTATATTCCGGGGCAAGTAAAGAATAAAAATCAAATTGTGGGTTTATCAATTCTTTTATTGTATAACCCGTTAGTTCCTGTGCTTTTTTGTTGGTATAAACAAGTCTACCATGTTGATTAATGAAAATAATATTTGGAGATTGTTCCGCAAGATCAATAAAAATTTGTTGGGACTGCCTTAAAGACTCGTTAGTTTTCTTCTTTTCAGTAATATCTCTTACGACACCATTGACACTAATAACGATATCATTTCTATAATTCGGACGGACACTAATTTCAATATATCCAGTAGTTCCAGGTTTTGTATAATATGCAACTTCAAAAGGTGGTACTTTTTTTCCTGATATCGCTTGTTTGAATTTTTTTTTTATGAATTCTTTGTCTTTTTCAAGAAAAAAATCGAGATAATGCCGCGTGAAAAATTCTTTTTTATCCAATTTTGAAAATTTGAAAATAATAGGGCTGACAAAAGTAAAATATCCCTCTTTGTTAATACTAAAAACACCCTCATTGATATTTTCTATAAGCTGTTGATATTTTTGTTCAAATTCATATTTTTCTGTAATATTTTGAATTATAGCTATAAACAGAGTAACGTTACCAGATGCATCACAAAGTGGGTAAAATGTTGTATTCCACCAGTGATTTCTTTCATAATCAATAAAAGAAATTGGTTTTTTTGTATGTATAATTTCCTTGAGTTTTTTCCCTCTTTCCTCACCTACATTTCTTTCGATGAATTGATATCCATCAGAGCCAATTAGCTCTTCCTTTGATTGATGTAAAAAAGAAGCAAATGTGTTGTTTACTGCCAAAATAACTCCGTTAATATCACTGAGTACCATACCATCTGGATGGTTGTCTAGAAGTAATTCTAAATGTTTATAATAAGTATCTTTTTTTTTACTCATACATTTTTCTCCAAGATAATTTAAATAATGTAACCCTTACCCGCCGACATTATTTTACATTATATTATTATTGATGAGTGAATAAACAATAATATGGAATTAATTATATCACTCAAATAGATATGAAATGAGTATAAAAACATTACATCAGTTATCTATATCCGGATTTGTAAATGATTAAAAAATAATGCGGATACCGGGATTTGAACCCGGGTGAGTGGCTTGGGAAGCCACTATCATAACCACTAGATCATATCCGCATCAACAGGAGAAAAATCAAATTATACTACTTATAATTTTCCATGATATTAGATCGTGGCCAAATGATGAAACCTGTAATATTTTAACCGGGTTTTAGATATTGCCTAAAAAAGTATTCTTGGTTTCGATGCAATTTCTTTTTCTGAAATATCGCTTGTAAATAACCTTACTCCTCATCTTTATATATGTAACATTGTTACATAGTTTTATGGGCAATCCAAATGCCTGCTTATTGCATGGGAATAAGAAATATCCGGAAAAAAGTTGGTTAAAATTCCTTATCTTAAGAGTGGTATTTGAACAACCGACCTATGGGTATGACATCATTCAAAAAATTGAGGAAATTAGTTTTGGAATGCATAAAATCAAATCTGGAACCATGTATACAACCCTTCGCAGGATGGAGAAAGAACATCTTATTATTTCAAATTGGAAAAAAAGTACGTCAGGGCCAGACCGAAGAGAATACCAGGCAACAACACAGGGGAGAGAATACCTAAAACACTATCTTGAAATGATTATTGAGCGGAAGAAAATCATTGATAGTATGGCTAGATTTTATAACAAACATTTTGGAGAAGCATAACAATGAATTTTACAGCTCTTATCATAAATGGAATTGCAATTGTTTGCTTGCTGATAGCATTTGTTAAAGATAAAGAGAAGACGATAAAATCGGTCAAATTAGCAGGGAAATCTTTTATCAATATGCTGCCTATGGTTTTTATCATTATTATTTTCATTGGATTGCTCCTTGGTTTTGTTCCACCGGAGCAAATTTCACGATTCGTTGGTCAGCAATCAGGAGTAGCTGGTGTTTTTATTATAGGAATTGTTGGTGCTCTTCTGTATATTCCAGCATTGCTTTCATTCCCCCTGGCTGCATCTATACTTGAAGGTGGAGCTTCAATTACTGCAGTTGCTGCATTTATCACTACGCTTACGATGATTGGGATTATCACGTTGCCATTAGAAATAAAAATTTTAGGTAAAAAAATGGCTCTTTTACGAAATGGATTGAGTTTTGTTTTCGCATTTGTCATAGCGTTTCTCATGGGGATGATTCTATGATACCAAAAGAAAAAAAGATGAAGCAGAAAGCGAAACTGCTGCGGGGCTGGGCATTCTTTGGATTGATGGTTGGTTTTCTTCTTGTCCTCCTTTTTATTTTTCCAGATAAAACTCAGCCGGTTACCTCAACTGCCTGGCAGTATTTCATAGAGATGATCATTATTCTTCCTGCAGTACTAATAATCATGGGGATTTTCTCTGTTTTCATTTCAGATGAAATCGTTGTGAAGTATCTAGGCAAAGCATCTGGGATAAAAGGGATTGGTTTGGCTATTTTTCTTGGAGCATTGCCCACTGGTCCTCTTTATGTTGCTTTTCCAATGGCCGCGACCTTGATTAAAAAAGGAGCGCGTATTTCAAATATTATTGTTTTTCTTTCGGCTTGGGCGTGTATTAAACTCCCTCAGGAACTGGTTGAATTACAATTTCTTGGACTTGATTTTATGTTTTCTCGGTTGATTTTAACCATTGTTTTTGTGATAATCATGGGTTTTATTATCGAAAAAATAATAGAATCTAGCGATAAAAAAAAGATGATTGATGTATAAAAAGGAGGAAAAAATAAATGATACTTGAAAATGTACCAAAAATGTTTGGAATAATTTATGCTGTTGTTGCTTTGTTTATCTTAGCATACTTGTTTTATAAAGATAGATTCAACAAAAAAATAGGCTATTTATTTCTTCTACTTTCAACATTAATAGGTTTTTTGATTTTTGCACCGATGTTTCCAATTCAATTACAACTCATTCTTTTACGGGACATCTCAGCGCTTGGTGCGCCAATAGTAGTAGCTCTTGTTGGTCTTGTTTTGTTTGTGATTCTTACCTTGATTTTTGGTCGATTGTTCTGCGGATATCTTTGCCCGATAGGAGCCATACAGGAATTACTGTATTTACTTCCAACTCCTAAAAAAAGGATTACTTTAAAAAAAGAGTTTATAATATTTAGAATTGTATTTTTCATTGGATTAAGTGTTGCTGCATTGTTTTTTTCAGTGAATCTTCTCTCCTATCTGGGAATTACAGCATTTTTTAACCTTAATTTTAGATCATTATTTGTTTTTGTATTCATTGGTTTGTTGATAAGTTCACTGTTTGTTTATCGTGTTTTTTGCAGACTTTTCTGCCCTTATGCGGTTTTTCTTTCACTTGTTTCACGGTTTTCCTTTTTAAAATTTAAGAGAAATGAAAAATGTATCGATTGTAAGAAATGCGAACATGCGTGTCCCACTGATGAAGCAAAGCCAAATGATTTGAAACAGGAATGTTATCTCTGCTACCGCTGTAAAAATGTTTGTCCAGTGGATGCAATTGATTATACAAAGAATAAAAGAGGTTAGAAAATATGAAAATAATAGAAATAAATGATTTTGAGCCAACTGAAACTCCTCACCATGTTGATGTAAGGAAAATATATGATACCAAAGATGCACAAGCAGTTCATATAACGTTGAAACCTGGTGAATCATTGAAACGACATGCCACTCCTGTTGATGTATTTTTTTATGTGCTGGAGGGATCAGGTATTGTTGAAATTGGAGAAGAAAAAGAAGAGGTAATAAAAGATACGTTGATTGAAAGTCCAGCGGGTATTGTTCATTGTTGGTATAATAAAAGTGATCAGGTGCTGAGAATACTGGTAGTAAAAACACCTCGGCCAACAAAGCAAACAACCATACTGTAACAAGAAATCACTGTCAGATTATATAGTTGCGGTTAGATCGTACAGGTTTTACAATCAGATGATTCACAGTTATTATTTACAAAAAGGAACGGCTTCATTATCCGATGAGTTTAGAAACCTTGAGTGAACAAGATTTGCTGAGAGAAAGAGAAAAGAACAGATTAGGTACGCATAGATTAAAATTGGTGAAAAATAGTTTTCCAAATAGTGTTTTCGAAAATGAACAAACAGATGTTAGGAAGCTTTTTTTTAGGTTATGGTAAATTTACGTTGAAAGAAGCGCAAAATTCTGTTTAAACATTTGTCTGTTAAGTGGTGGACGTTGCTAATATAAGTGAGTTAAATGATAAAAAAAGTGTCATCCTCCAAAGAGTGTTCATAGTGTTGAAAAAATTGTAAGTGAATTCAAAGCAGGAACAAAGGATGTCGCTGAATTCTGGATTCAATTTGGTGGAAAAATTATTCATATCCGGTATTTTGCAGTGAGAGATAAACAAGGAGAGTACTGAGGAACTCTTGAGGTGAGTCAGGATATTACAGATATTAAGAAGCTGGATGGGGGGAGAAAGCTTCTTGATTGGGAATAAATATATTTGAAAATTATTTGGTGCTCTTTATGATATATAGGAGGAAATTGTAGGAACTAATGTGATAATATGGCCAGGTTGGATGAAGCAATTATTTCCAGAATTAATCGTTTAAAAAAGGGGAAAGACGTCTTCCTTCTAGTTCATAATTATCAACCTCCGGAGATTCAGGATATCGGTGATTTCGTTGGTGATTCATTTGGGTTAGCCCAAAAAGCATCCGATACGAATGCAATACGTGCCGGGATTTTAGGGCTTACCAAAACGTTGTCCAATGAATATGCTGCGGACAACATCTTAATAAACGCAGTATGCCCAGGTTGGACATTGACTGAGAGATTAAGCGAGTTAGCAAAGTCTAAAGCTGAAAAAACTGGTAAGGAATATCCGGAGATAATCGATGAATGGAATAAGAAGATACCTGTAGGTCGGCTTGCTGATCTAAAAGAAATTGCGAATCTTGTTATTTTTTTAGCTTCGGAAAGGGCTAGCTATATAACAGGAAATACAGTTCAGGTCGGCGGTGGATTTATCAAATCAATTTTTTAAAGTATTATAAAAAAAATAAAAGGAGAGAAAGATTAGATAGTGGCCTTTTTGTGGATAATATCGATGAAAATAGCGGAGAAAAGGAATAGTTGATAACCACTAGATCATATCCGCAGATAGCATGAATGTAGGAAAACCACCTGTATTCCATATGTGTTTAACATACCCTAAAACATGTGAATCCTTATCTTTTTTTTGGGAAAAAAATGAGATATTTAATATGCTTCTCTCTCCCTCTCTTTTTTAAAAAAATGATTGAATTTCCCTTGCGTCTGGTTTTCATAATAATACAATTTTCACTGAAAATCTTTTTAGGCTGATAAATAACCAATTAATTTATATATTATAATACTGATTTTATTTTAGTATACAAAGGAGGATACCATGAAAAAGCTAACCACATTGATGATTATATTCTGTCTTGTCCTAGGGGGGCTTGGGGCGACAGCAATAAAAATAACAGAAAAACATGAACATCAGTTCAAACAAACAACTCTTGATTTATTAACACATCAAGTTACTATTACAGATGTTGATGAACAATATGTCAGAGTCTCATGCAATAATGAGGAAACATTACTCCTTAACCCGGGTAAACCAATTTTACCAAAAATGACAAGAGTATTCGAATTACCATTTGGTGCAACGGATATCTCTGTTGAAGTAAACCCAATAAATGTAGATACTCAACAGATACAGAAACAAATTCAACCAGCACCAGCGCCATTACCTGTATCACCCATCGAAGACTATACAATACCTGTTCATAAGGATGAACAACTCTATCAGAGCAGTACACCTTATCCCTCGAATTGGTACTATTCTAGTGTGAGCGTCGGTGTAAATGATTATTTTGAGCATGTTACCTTTGTAACTGTTCATCTATACCCAGTTCAGTATACTCCGATAGAAAACCAAATTACTTTTTCAGAAACAGCAGATATTACTATAACCTATACTGCTCCATCAACAAACCCATTTCCACAGACAACGGCATACGATCTCGTAGTGATTGCTCCAGCAGCATTTTCAGATGCCCTGCAAACACTTATTGATCATAAAAACAGCTATGGGGTAGAAACCATATTGAAAACCGTTGAAGATATTTATTCTGAATATGAAGGGTTTGACGAAGCAGAGCAGATAAAATACTTCATCAAAGACGCACTAGAACAATGGAATATAAAATACGTCCTACTTGTCGGTGGACTAAAATCAATAATATATTCAAAACCTAGGGATAATGCTAATCTTGGAGCTTCTGGCTGGCATATACCTGTTCGATATTCAAATGTTCGAGCCGGTGGCGATCCTGGTTTTCCCACTGATTTGTATTTTGCAGATATCTACAAAGAAGGTGGAGAATTTGAAACCTGGGATTCTGATGGTGATGGAATATTAGCAGAATGGTACCTTAAAGATGGATCATATGAAGCAGAAGAACTCCCTGAGGATTTTATTGATTATGCACCGGATGTTGCCGTTGGAAGACTTGCATGTTCCGATGTAAAAGAAGTAGGTGAAGTTGTCAATAAAATAATAGATTATGAAACCACTGCATCTGGTTCTGATTGGTTTAAGAAAATGATTGTATATTCTGGTGATGGATTTCTTGATCAATTTGATTTAAATATCCAATGGGATACAAAAGGACTTCCTGATGGAACCTATTTCATCAAAGGACAGAGTTTCAATCCTTCAGATGAAGAAGGTCCAATTGATGTAATTGAGGTGACTCTTGATAAATCCGTTGATTCAATTGTTACTTTTAATCATGATGATCATTTGAATCCTGTTTTTGAAGATGGATACCCTGCACCACCAATTTCAGAGATCGTCTCAGTATCAAATGGAAACATTCTTGGGAACACTGATGTGCGATATACTCCACATAGTGGAGAAGCATATTGTAATGATTTATTCTGGTGGGGCAATGTCTCATATGTCGATGAAGTACTCACGATTCGTGGCAAAACCTATGATCCAAAACCCTATGGGAACATTACTGATATTCATGTGTGGGTGGAAAATGATGCTGGAGAAACCGTGTTTTCTGATTGGCGTTATGATCTTCCACAGTACTGGGAAGGAGAATGGGTCACTGGTGAAGAATCCGTAAATGGTCGAGGTGGTGCACTCTATTATATGCCTGAGGAATTTGAAAAGGAGATCGTTTGGTGTTCAAATGGAAAATTCAATGGGCCAGATGATGTGATTCAATCATTTAATGAAGGCTGGGGGTTTGCGTTTTTCTCAGGACATGGAAGTCCAGGTTACTGGGGTGATCAATATCCTGGTATACCTGGTAATAGACAGGAAGGATCCGTCCATGGATTACTTGTCTCAAACCTTCAAACCCTTCCACCATTTATTGCAGATACGCCGGTATGGCCTATGAAAAGCCTTACAAACACTGGGAAACCACCGATAACGGTTGTTGGTGGTTGTCATAACAGTCTTTTCAATGTATCCCTGATTCCCTCTGCAATCCAATATTATATGATGATGCTTGGACGAAACAACTGGATGTGGACGTATTTTACTGCTGTGCCTCAATGTTGGGGATGGTATATGGTTCAACTCCCAGAAACCGGCTCTATTGCCACAATGGGTAATACTGGTCTTGGCTGGGGCTGGGAAGGAGAGTTCTGCACGGTTGGAGCGGGAGATGGATGGATTAGTTCAGAATTTTTCCGTCAATATGGTGATCATTATGGCATGGCGGAATTCGAAACTCTTGGACAAGTCTATCAGCAAACCCAACTGAGTTATGTGAACACCTTCAAAGATTATACACTGCCAGAATGCTGGTGGTTCCCAGATTTCGGATGGGATGCTATTGATGCCCAAGCCGTCCAACAATGGGTTCTGTTAGGTGATCCAAGCCTTCACATCGGTGGATATCAATAAACATATCCCCCTTCTTTTTTTCTTTTGTTATACTTATTCATAGAAACAATGATAAATAAAAAAAAGAGAAAGAAAAAAATGGATTAAACGGTTTTAAGAATATCTAGCACATATTCGTAGAACACGTCAACGGTATCGATATGGACTTGTTCCTCAGGTGAATGAGGATATTTAATCGTTGGACCAATAGAGATCATTTCCATTCCATCGAATTTTTCTCCAATGATGCCACACTCAAGTCCTGCGTGAATGGTTTCAACAATCGGCTCTTTTCCTATGTTTTCTTTGTAGAGTTTAATAGCTAATTTGAGTAAACGGGATTCCAGGTTTGGTTTCCACCCGGGATATGCTTCATCTTCTTTGACTGATGCCCCAGCAAGTTCCGCTGTTGCTTTGATCTCATCACGAATGTTATAGAGGGCAGACATAATACTACTTCGAGAGCTATATAATATCTCAACGTTGTTTTTATTGAGTTTCACATGTGCAAGATTCGTTGATGATTCTACTTTATCCTTTAATTCATAGCTCATTGCATACACGCCATGAGGGAGAGCTTGCAGAAGATCGAGAAGTGTTTTTTGTGATGCTGCATCAAATGCTTCCTTTGCTGGTTCTGCTTTTTTTATGCTTACGGTGAACTTGGGATCAATTGGTTTAATCTCAGCGAGTATTGCTTCTTCTTCTTTCTTGATGTATTCCCTGATGATTTTCTCCTGTTTCTCTGGTATTGCGATAATGGCATATGATTCTCGTGGGATTGCATTATGTTTATCTCCACCTTTTATGTCAATGAGATGGAGTGAATATTTATTCATGATCTTATAAAGAATACGTGCAAGAAGTTTAACCGCGTTTCCACGTTGCTCATGGATATCCACACCGGAATGACCACCTCGTAAACCCGTGATGTTGACAACTATACATGTGACATCCTTTGGAAGTTTCTCGGTTTTATATGGAAGCTTAAGCTCAGAATTGCCACCACCTGCGCATCCTACAGTTACAACACCCCAGTCTTCACTATCAAGATTAAGTAGCAAACGCCCCTCGAGCATATCAGATCCAAGGGCAAATGCCCCAGTTAACCCTGTTTCTTCGTCAACAGTAAATAATGCTTCAAGACCACCAAGTGATAAAGTATCATCTTCAAGTAATGCAAGACTAACGGCGACACCAATTCCATCATCAGCACCAAGGGTGGTTCCATCTGCGGTTAAAATATTTTGCTCAAGTTTCAATTGAATGGGATCTTTTGAAAAATCATGTTTTACATCATTGTTTTTTTCACAGACCATATCCATATGACTTTGCAGGACGACAATCGGTCTATTCTCCATACCTGAAGCTGCAGGTTTTTTTATCACAATATTTCCCGCATCATCAGTTTTAGCCTCAAGTTCTTGTGCTTTAGCAAAATCAAGAAGATATTTTCGAATTTTTTCCTCATGTTTTGAACATCGAGGTATTTTTCTAATTTCATCAAAATGTTTCCATACGAGTGTTGGCTCTAATCCTTCAAGAACGGACATTTTATCGGCCTCCCGATTTTTTTAAGCAGGGTAAGAGGACATACCATAAAAATATTTACCATGTTTCATGAGGAAACGCTTAGGAATATAGTTTTTTTCAGGAATGTTTTATATAGAAAGGCATGATTCCTCTGAGTTGAGGCGAATTACCTATGGATTGGGGAATGAAAAATAGAATATCAAAAATCATTAAACCAAAAGACGGTAAAACCGTTATGCTTGCAGTAGATCATGGTTATTTCATGGGGCCAACTACGGGTTTAGAAAATATTAAAAAAACCGTTGATCCACTTCTTAGATATGCAGATACATTGATGCTTACCAGAGGAGCATTACGAAATTATATTGATCCTAGTACAAATGTTCCTATTGTTTTAAGAGTCTCTGGTGGGACAAGTATTGTTGGTCCAGAGCTTTTACATGAAGGAACTACGGTTTCTATTGAAGATGCTATTCGGTTAAATGTTTCTGGTGTTGCCTATTCGATTATGGTTGGTGCAAAATTTGAACGGAACACAATCATTGGAATGACAGAGTATATCGATGAAGCTGAAATGTATGGAATCCCTGTTCTTGCAGTAACTGCTGTTGGTCGTGAGATGACAAAAGATGTAAAATATTTAAGTCTTGCATCACGTCTTGCTGCTGAAGTTGGTGCCCATATTGTAAAAACATATTTCTGTCCTAATTTTGAAAAAGTAGTCGATACTTGTCCTGTGCCAATTGTGATTGCTGGTGGTAAAAAACAACCTGAGAAAGAAGCATTGCAAATGGCGTATGATGCAATTCATGCAGGTGCTTGCGGTGTTGATATGGGTCGAAACATCTTTCAAAGCACGAATCCAGTAGCTATGATTCAAGCTGTAAACGCTGTAGTTCATAAAAAATACACTGCAAAAGAAGCTTATGAGTTATTTAATTCAAAATAACTCAATATTCCTTTTTTTTTTAAGACTCTGAGAGGAGTTCATTGATAAACGCGTCAATATGTTGTGTTCCATCCTTAATTATTCCTTTATTCATTTGAAAAATTAGTGATGTTGATATGAGATTTAATTTATAGTTCTTTAAATTCTCTCTGAAGATTTCTTGAGGTTTTTGCTGTTTCTCATTTGATCCACCAGAGGTTAAAAAAACACCCGTCTTTATTTCTCGGGTAAGAGAATTTTGATCAAGAAAAGTGTAAACATATGGTGCTGGTCTGCTGGCCCAAACTGGTGTAGCAATGATAAGACGATCAAATTTGTTTAGATCCATTTCAGCGTTCATTATAGGCGGGTGCTCTTCTTTCATAGCAAGTCTTGCTGCACCAAAAAACCCAAGTTTTTTCTCATGAAGTATTTCAATGGATTCAACATGTTCAGCATGTGATTGGAGTTTCTCAATGAGCTTCTCAGAAGCTTTTTTTGTATTTCCTGTTCGAGAATAAAATATTAAACCAATATTCATGATGATATTTCACCTTCGTATTCTGCTATGATAAACTCTATTAAATAATTTGTTTATATCGCTCAGTGGAGTCAGTGTCATGACCACGGAAATGAATGTTGCAATGTATTATAATAATCAGGATGTTCGTATTGAAAAACAACCTATTCCTTCAATTGGCGAAGATGAAATGCTTGTGAAAGTCAAAGCAAGTGGTATTTGTGGCAGTGATGTGATGGAATGGTATCGAATAAAAAAAGCACCGCTCGTACTTGGCCATGAAATAGCGGGAGATGTTGTGAATGTTGGAAAGAACGTATCAAAGTTCTCAGTTGGTGATCGCGTTTTTGTTACGCATCATGTGCCCTGTAACACCTGTCGGTTCTGTTTGAATAATCAACACACACTTTGTCATACACTTCATACCACCAAGTTTTACCCTGGTGGATTTGCTGAGTATCTGCGTGTTCCGGCAATTAATGTTGATAGAGGAACATTTCTTCTCCCAAATGAAATGACCTATCATCAGGGCACCTTTATCGAACCTCTTGCCTGTGTAATCCGTGGGTTTCGAACTGCACGTTTTCATCCCGCACAATCTGTGCTTGTGATTGGAAGTGGAATGGCAGGACTTTTAAATATCAAACTTGCGAAGGCATATGGTGCTACAACAGTGTTTGCTATAGATGTTCAAGAGTATCGACTTCAATGTGCAAAAAAGATGGGTGCAGATGTAGTAATGCATGCAAAAGAGCCGGTAGCAGAGCTTATTAAAAAACAAAATGACGGGCGACTTGCAGATTTTGTTATTCTTTGTGCAGGAGTTCCATCAGCTGTCAAACAAGCATTGGAGTGCATTGAACCAGGGGGAACGCTATTACTTTTTGCACCAACAATGCCGGAGGAAATGATCCCTCTTGATGTGTTTGATATTTGGAATAAACAAATTACGATTGTTTCTACCTATGCTGGGGCTGGAATAGACATATTGGATACGATTGCATTATTAAAAAATAATATTGTGAATGTTGATGATATGATTACTCATGTATTGCCATTAACTGAGGCAAAAAAAGGATTCTCTTTAGTTGCAAAAGCAAAAGAATCAATAAAGGTTATTTTGGAACCACATGCAACAAAAGAAAAAAAATAAAGAAAAAAAAACGATATTATTCGTTTTTTCCTTTTTGCATATCAAGTGTATATTCACCGGATTTAATCTCTGGTTTTTTCTCTGCCATAAAATAGAATAATGCAAAGAAAATGATGATGCAGAGAATAAAAATAATGATAAAAAGGATTACTGCAGCAATCGCTAATCCTAAAACCAATGCGCCTGCAATCCAAAGTATAGCACCAGCAAAATAGAGGATGAGAAAGATAATAACGGCTACAACGATTGCTGCAAGGAGTGCTGAGGCAATTCCTTTGATCATCGACCAAATGTCTCCTTGAGAAGAGATCCAGCGAAACTATCATTTCCGGATGTATTTTGATGTGGTAAAAAAGGTGCTAATGCTGATGCAAGATTTGCAAGATTCATTGATTGTAATATGACTTTTCCAGGTCCTTTCAATGTGGTAAGAAAGATTCCTTCTCCACCAAAAAACATGGTTTTAATCCCTTTTACTCGTTCTATATCAAAATTCACTGAATCTTCCCATCCAACAACACTACCGGTATCTACCTTTAGGACTTGATCTGGTTTAAGGTCAAATTCAACGAAATCACCACAGGCATGAATGAACACGGTTCCTTGTCCGGTGAGTTTTTGAAGGATGAATCCTTCCCCACCAAAGAAAATTGCACCAAGTCTTTTTTGGAAACCTAAACTCATATCAATATTGTCTTCTGCGACAAGGAACGCATCTTTTTGTACCATCCAGGTGTTTCCTGAGTCGATTTTTAGTGCTTGAATGGTTCCTGGGGCTCTTCCACCAAAGGAGGCCATTCCTTGACCGCCAACGGTATTGAATTCTGTAAGAAACATGGTTTCACCCATGAATTTTCTTCCAATTCCCTTCATTAATCCGCCCCGGAGTTTCGCTTCCATTTTCACATTGCCACTCATATAGACCATGGAGCCTGCTTCTGCGTATATTTTTTCATTTTCACCAAGTTGAATGGTAACAAGTTGTAAATTATCTCCTGTGATTTTATATTCCATTGTGTTCCCTCACATATATAATTTCTAAAAAGGGGTAACAGGTGGTTTGAGATAAAGTTTTTTCATTAAACTATATAAGAAATTGGAATAATGTACCCCTGATGAGGAAACTGATTGCTATTTGGCAGTTGATGCGATTGGAACATGGAGTAATGCTTGCACTTGGTATTTTTGTTGGATCGATTATTGCATTACAGAACCAAGGAGGTATCATCTGGGAAAGCTTTCCTTGGCTTCAATTTGTGTTAACTTTTTGTACTGCAATGTTTCTAGAAGCAAGCACCTTTGCTTTAAATGATTATTATGATCTACCTATTGATTTAAAGAATAAACGGGAGGATAGGCCTCTTGCTCGAGGTGATCTTCAACCAAAAACAGCAGTCCTTCTTTTTTTTATTTTTTTCCCTCTGGGTCTTATTTTTTCTTTTTATGTGAATATGACTTGTTTTATTATTGCATTAATTACTGCGATGCTAGCTATTTTTTATGATGCGTATTTGAAAAAAATAAAACTTCTTGGAAATTTTTATATTGCTTATGTCATGGCGATTCCATTTGTATTTGGGGCATCTGCTATTACTTCATCAACCTCAAGTATTGTATCGTTGGATCCTTCAGTAGTGATGGTTGCATTGATTGCGTTTTTCTGTGGTTCTGGTAGAGAAATCATGAAGGATGTTATGGATTTTGAGGGTGATAAAGAAGCAGGTGTGAAATCTTTTCCTCGCTATATTGGAATAAGAAATTCTAATATGATTGCATCGGGTTTTTATTTTATCGCAGTGTTTCTTAGTCTTATCCCCTTTTTATATCCATTGTTTCAGTTATTTTATCAAAATTATGTGTATCTAATTCTTGTACTTGCTACTGATGTTTTACTGGTACTCACTGCAGGTCAATTACTTATAAATCCAAAAGTGAAAATGAGTACCTATAGAAAAGTGACACTTTTTGCAATTTTTTTAGGATTATTGGCTTTTTTCATAGGAGCATTTATAGGATAAAAACTGATTCCTGTTAAGGAGTGTAATGATTCAAAGCGATATCCTTGGTATTATTGTTGTATATGGCTATGTTGCATTTCTGCTCGTTTTAAGTGAAAAAGCTCTTGCGACAAAACCGGAAATTAGTCGGAAAGTGCTTCATATTATGGTAGGTAATATTGCTTTTCTCCTTCCTGTATTTGCGACACGATGGGTTATGGCATTTGTTGCAGCTGCTCCTTTTATCGTACTTACTTTTTTAATGAGTCCCTATACTCCTATTAAATCAATTCGGGGAAGGACTTCTGCTGCAGGACATAGCATGGGACTTGTCTATTACTCTATTACTTGGACGATTCTTGCGTATCTTTTCTTTGATAATATGGTAGTGATCGCGATTGGTATCTTTTCGATGTCCTATGGTGATGGATTTGCCTCACTTATTGGAGTGAAATATGGGAAAGAAAAATATAATATTGTTGGTGATGAAAAAAGCTTTGTTGGAACATTTGCAATGTTTCTTTTTACTTTTATCATGATGATTGTAGCGATTGTATATTATCAGTATGTACAAGGAATTTCTTTTTTATTTACTCCAATAAACATTGGTTTTCTTCTGTTGTTTTCTGCAGTTGGAGCAATTGTTGAAGGTTTTACTCCAAAAGGTCTTGATAATCTTACAGTTCCTTTTGTTATCACAATTCTTTATTGGTATGTCTTCATTTATGTTGGATGAGTGATGATATGCGTTTAATCATTGTTGATGGATTGGATGGAGTTGGAAAGGATACTCAAGGTCGATTGATTGCTGAGTATTATGAAAAAAAAGGGGAAAATGTTCTTATCCGCTCTCATCCTGAGGATGATAATTTTTTTGGTAAAAAAGCAAAACTTGCATTATATAGTGCGGGTAAAATAAATAAATTGAAAGCGTCAGTGTATTATATGTTGGATGTGCTTCGATCAATTCGATTATACTATCGTCCTGGTGAAGAAAAAACACTTATTATGGTTCGATATCTTATGGGAACCGCGTATCTCCCACGAAGAATTTTCAAATTTGGATATTCCTTTTTTGAACATTTTGTACCAACCTCGCCTTATATGTTTTTTCTTGATGCAGATCCAGACGTACTTCGTAATAGACTAAAGGTTCGTAAGAATCAAGAAATTTTTGAGACATTGAATGCTCTTATAAAAGTTCGGAAAAAAGCATTGCAATTAACTGATCATTGGCATATTATTGATACAGCGGTGTCAGTGAAAGAATCATTTGTTTCTATACAGAAAATATTGGAATTTGTGGATGAAAACCAGTAAAGATAGTTATTTTTATAATAAGTTTTATATATATTAAATCGTACTATATATATGGATGGGGGAGTCATCCAAATTTTTTCCCATCTTTCCTCACCACCTTCACATTACTTCCCCATCCACTCTTCCTATTCACCTTCAATTTTTTTGAGACTCAGATAAAAAAATCATTTAAATCTTTTTCTCTAAATAATTAATGATTGATTCAAATATTGCCCGACCATCACCGATACTAGATTCTAATCCTTGTCGCGGCCAATCAGCGTGTTGATATCGATAGAATGCCCGTTCAGGGTGAGGCATCATTCCAAAAACGGTTCCCTCACTATTACAGATACCTGCGATATTTGCATAGGATCCATTTGGATTCCAGGGATACCCAGCGTATTCTCCTTCAGTATCAACATAGCGGAACACAATTTGATCGTTTTCTTCTAATTGTTTTACAAATGATTCTTGTTTGTCTACATTAAAAAGTAATTTTCCCTCTGCATGAGCACTGGGGATTAAGCGTATATCCTGATATGGTATTTGCTTTGTAAAAAGACAAGTTCCCTTGTTTTCATGTTTTAGTAATGTTGGACGGCATTCAAATTTATTAGAATCATTTATATGGAGGCATGCTTGGGGAATCGGACTCATTTTCGTCGTACTGCCTGGAAGAAGGCCGAGTTCGATTAAGACTTGAAACCCATTACAAATACCAAGAATTGGATACCCATTATCAATGAAATTTAGTATGTCTTTTTGAAGCTTGCTTTTTATTCTTGCTGCTAGTATAGCACCAGCTCGTATGTAATCACCAGCAGAAAAACCACCAGGGATCATTAAACAATGATATTGGTCGAGATTTCGTTTTTCTTCCTTGGTACAATCGATGTGTAAGAGCTGTTTTAAATGTACAATTTCTGGTTGTGCACCTAATTCTTTAAATGATTGATATGATTCTTGTTCACAGTTGGTTCCTTCGATAATAACTACAGCGATTTTCATCTCATTTTTTTTCACGATTGAACCCCTCAAAGAAAGGTGTTAGCCTTTTAATCCACATCATTCATATATTCTTAAAATGTTCTCTTGATTCTAATCCTAAATCTGAGATTTTTATAAAAGAAAATATCGTCTATTGTAGATAAGGTAGTGTCTTTATTCATTGAGATTTTTATCTATAAGAAATAGGTTTCTCTTGATTGAATATATTGAATCTTTTTGAAATTCGACTATGGCCGATAGGATAACCAAAACATTTTTTAATTACATATAATTGCAGGAAACGAATTGTAATGACATATCATTAAAATTAATGATATATAATTAGGTGATTGTATGAATGAGGAAAAAGAAAATAAAAAATATACAACAATTTCCATACCAACGCCCTTAGCAGAAAAAATAAAAAAACGCATCGAAGGAACTGGATTCACCTCTGTATCTTCTTATGTAATTTATGTTTTAAGAGAGGTCATCTCAAGTATCGAAGAAGAAGAAAAAGAAGATGCATTTAGCAAAGAAGATGAAGAAAAAGTCAAAGAAAGACTAAGAGCCTTAGGGTATCTGGACTAATCATAGGTGGATATAAACATGCCTCGACCACACGGAAGTAAACTAATAAATCGCTACGCAAAAAAAACATACCCAGATATAAAGGAATTTACTACATTTGATATTAACACAAACCTAGCGGAAGACATCCTAAATATTGCACATGGTGTATTCTCCCCTTTAACCGGTTTTTTATGCTATAATGATTTAGATGCCGTTGTTCATCATAAACGACTCAGTGATGACATTCCCTGGACCATACCAATCTTACTAGATCTTGAAACAAAATCAATCAAAGAAGGAGATACAATACTTCTTAATAACGAAGAAACAGGTGTTCAAGCTCTTTTAGATGTAAAAGACATCTATGACTATGATAGAAAACTGCTTGCCAAAGAAATCTATCGAACAACTGATCCTGCACACCCTGGTATTCAAGCAATAAACAATCTGCAGGGACAATTTGTTGGTGGAAATATCATTCTTCTTACTAATAAATCAAGAGAATACGATGAATACAATCTCAGTCCAAAGGAAACTCGGTTTCTATTTAAACAAAAAGGATGGAGAGAAATAGTTGCATTTCAAACAAGAAACCCTCCCCATCTTGGTCATGAGTACGTACAAAAAACAGCATTGACCTTTGTTGATGGTATCTTCATTAATCCAATTATTGGTAAAAAGAAGTCAGGTGATTTTCGAGATGATGTCATCCTTGAATCATATAAGACATTAATCAAACATTATTACCTGAAAAAACGAGCGGTTATGAGCATACTTAGAACCAGCATGAAATATGCTGGACCTCGAGAAGCCATTCATCATTCAATCATGCGGAAAAACTTTGGATGTACCCATTTCATTGTTGGAAGAGACCATGCTGGAGTTGGCAACTACTATGGACCATATGATGCACATGACATTTTCAATGAATTTCCAGATTTAGGTATAACACCAGTCTTCTTCAGAAGCTTTTCACGATGCAATAAATGTGGCGGCGTAGTCAATGACAAGATTTGTCCTCATGACCCAAAAGATCATATCAATTTCAGTGGCAAAAAAATACGAGCTCTACTCAAGGAAGGAAAAGTACCCTCTGAAGATATGATGAGAAAAGAAGTCGCAGAAACCATCCTAGAATTCAAACATCCCTTTGTTGAATAAAAAAAGGAGCGATTATTACTCATGAACGAACTAGAAACACTAACAGGGAAGGGGCTTCTCATCCATCATTGGGATACTGACGGTATTTGTAGTGCTCGCTTAATCCTTGACAAACTTCAGGAAAAAATAGTCGCAAATAAAACACCAACACTTGGTAATTATTTCCTCACATCCCAAGAAATCAATGAGTGCCATGGTTTTGACTTCATTATCATCGTGGATATGTCTCTACCTGAGGATAATATCCTTACATTAGCAGAACATGCACATGTCTATATTTTTGATCATCATCTAGGAAATGTTATTTCAGAAGTCTATCATTATAACCCCATTATCAAAGGTGAAAACCCTGATGAATACCCCTCAGCTAGCTGGATTGTTAACTCCTATTTAGAGAACCCAATTAATCTCTCAGCGATTCTAGGGATCATCGGAGATCATGAACAAAATATAAAAAATAACACCCTGATATATCCAAAAATTCAGGAGTTTTGTAAGAAAAACAATATCACCTTTGATCAACTTCTCACCATGGTTTATCTGATTGATTCAAACTATAAACTTGGCGATAAACAAGCAGTGGAACAAGCTCCATACTATCTTTTATCCCATCAAAACGCTGAGGATATTCTCAACAATAAAACATGGAAAAAGAATTTACAAACACTAAATGAAGAAATTGAAAATATACTCACAGAACCTGCCACGTCTAAGCATCAAATACTTTTTAAAACACTAGATACCAAATCAAATATCATCTCAACAATCACTCGTCAACTTGCATGGAAACACAATCAAAACACAATTGTGATAAACAATGGCTATTTCACAGATGAGGATCAACTCTACGTACGAACCATTGATCAAGATATGAAACCAATGATACAAAAAGGAAAAGACTACGGGTTTAAATGTGGAGGAAAAAAAGAAGTCCTTGGCGCAATTCTTCCAAAACAAAAAACCCAAGCATTCGTGGATGAAATAATCCAGTATCTATCAACTTAAAATATTCACTTGGAGGTAACAAAAAAATGAAAGAGCAAAAAGCAACAAATGTCACCTGGCATGAACATAAAGTTAGCAAAGAAGACCGAGAAACATTACTGAAACAAAAAGGAGTCGTCCTCTGGTTCACAGGGCTCTCCGGATCTGGAAAATCAACGATAGCCAATGAAGTTGCGTACCAACTTCACACCCGTGGTCATTTCTCATATGTTCTCGATGGCGATAATATCCGACATGGTTTAAACAAGGACCTAGGTTTCAGTCCAGAGGATAGAAATGAGAATATTCGCCGAATCAGTGAAGTAGCACATCTCTTTGCAGATGCAGGTGTTATCGCAATCACAGCATTTATTTCACCATATAGAGATCTTCGGAATTTCTGCCGTGGTTTACTTGATAAAGAGAGATATTTTGAAGTCTACTGTAAAGCATCGCTTGATACCTGTGAACAACGAGATCCAAAAGGACTGTATAAAAAAGCAAGGAAAGGAGAAATTAAACAATTCACAGGAATTGATGCACCTTATGAGGAACCAGAGAACCCGGAAATACTTCTTGATACCGATGTGTTAAGTATCGAACAAAGCGCTGAGAAAGTTCTTAAAATTCTTAAAGAAAAAAACATCATTTAAAGGAAAGATAAAACATGAAACTTGATGAGTCCATCAATTATATTGTCTCAGGTCTTGAACGATCAGGAACATCAATGCTTATGCAAATACTAGAAAACGGGGGTATTTCGATGCAGTTCAGTGATGATCGTCCTGCTGACGAGCACAATCCAAAAGGATACTATGAACTTGAAGGTGGGAAAATAATCAATAAACTCATGGAGGGATCATTTCCTTTTGATACCTATAAAGGTTCATTTATTAAAATAACTGCATATGGACTAAAATTTCTTCCACAAGGGAAGTATAAGATTATTTACTCTGAACGTAACATTGAAGAAATCCTGAATTCCATGGAAAAAATGGCTGATATCAATGATCAAAACAGGGAGGAAACAAAAGATATCTTTTTAAAACTTAATACTCTAATTAAAAACCTGATTCGTTCCAGAGAAGATTGTGATGTGCTCTTTGTTGATTATAATATGTTTATGAAAAATCCACAAAGCGAGATACTAAAAATCCCTGAGTTCCTTGATATTGATGATGCAGATATTGATTCAATGATTCAAACAATTGATGCTAAACTCTATCGGCAGCGTTGTTGATAAAAATAGCAAAACACTAAAAAGAAACATCATTGTTACAATCCCTGTCATACAATGGCACTAACTCCTATGATACTTTCACCTGTTATTCATAAAAAACGATTCAACTTCTTTTTTATTGGTGTAACATTAGGTATCCTTATTTTATTTTTTTTTCTTCCAAATCCTCAAGGATTAACTCATCAAGGAAAAATGATGATTGGTATTCTTCTTGCTGCAGGAATTCTATGGATCACTGAACCGATTCCTCTAGCTGCAACAGGTTTATTTATTATGATTCTTCAGCCTTTGCTTGGCGTCATGTCTGCTGAGGACGTCTTTTCCTCATTTGGAAATCAAGCTGTCTTTTTCCTTATCGGTGCTTTTATCATAGCAGCGGCCATTGAAACTCAAGGACTGCATAAACGTATGGCATTGGCCCTCTTACGTCGATTTGAAAACAGCCCCCGTATGCTGACCCTGGGAATTATGCTTTCCTGTGCCTCATTATCCTTTATCATGCCTGAACACGGAGTAGCAGCATTATTTCTCCCTATTATCATCTCTATTCTTCTTGCAATGAGAATCATACCAAAGCAAAGTAATTTTGGTAAAGTAAGCATCATTAGTATCGCCTATGGGTGTTCCATAGGCAGTTTAGGAACACTTATTGGAGGAGCAAGAAACCCACTCACAATAGAATTTCTCTCAAAAGCAGGTATCAATGTCTCCTTTTTTGAATGGATGCTATATGCTATGCCAATAGTGTTTATTTCTTTACCAATCGTATGGTTGATATTACAATTTGTATTTCCTCTTGAAATAACTGATATAACGCTTGCAAAAAATGAAATCGAAAAACAGGTATCTGAACAAGGCTCAATGAAAAAAAAAGAATTCCTGGTTCTCACTATCTTAGTATTTACTATATTTCTTTGGATTTTTTTATCTAGTTACACCTACTTTGGATTAGCAGGAATAGCTCTTCTTGGATCAATACTACTCTTTATAACAGGTGTTATCACCTGGAAAGATGTTGAAAAAAAAGTCCCTTGGGGCATTATCCTTCTCTATGGGGGGGCCATCACATTAGGTATCGGAATGCAACGAAGTGGTGCTGGTGCATGGATTGCTCAACGTCTTTTTGATATCATGCAAGGAAATCCATATCTTGTTGTCTTTGGCATCATCCTTTTTACAATTATTCTTACCAATGTAATGTCAAACACTGGTGCTGTCGCAGTTCTACTACCAATTGGGTCTGCTATTGCAGCAGAAATGCCTGGTATCAGTCCCTTATTTGCTTCTATGCTTATTGCACTCAGCGGAGGCCTAGCATTTATCTTTATCATTGCAACACCAGGAAACGCCATCACATATTCATCAGGATATTTCTCTACAAAGGATTTATTTAAAGCAGGAACATTAGCAAACATTGCCTGTATCTTCATTATATACGGTGTTGCTATTGTTTACTGGAAAGGAATCTTAGGATTATAAACAAATACTAAAATAACAAAATAGCGATACAATAGGTGAATTTATGCAGGAAATAACACAGAATCTCTTCAAAAAAATCTTAGTCATCGTTTCATCAGAATTCTACTCAAAAGACGTCATAAACCGTAGCATGTATCTTGCATCAAAATTGAATGCAAACGTGCATTTATTATATATCATCGAGGAGAAACCATTAATTGAACTAGAATGGCAATCTGGGTTACATCGGACGTATTATGATAATAAAGAAATACAACAAGAAGTCATCGATAAACAACGACAAACTGCGGACAATATAATTATTCAGGAAATTAAACATCGCTATGAAACTCAGAACATTTCTTTTTCTTATGATATCATTAAAGGAGAGTTCAGCAAAGTCGTCTCAAAAACTGTTGAACAACACCATCATGATCTCGTCATTATGGGCTATGAACGAGGATGCATGGTGGATTACTGGATCATCAATGAAATCGATGTCCCCGTCTGGATTGAAGCAGGTGGTCATCATGAATCAATCCTTGCGATTTGCTCAAATCTTGCACCAAATCAAAAGGTACCTTCATTTAGTATGCAATTAGCTAAACATCTCAACTGGGAGCTTCAACTCTTATATGTTATTGATCTTAAAGATAGTGTTTATGTTGATGAAAACGGGAAACGGTCACCAAAAAAATCAAAACATGATCTCATATTTTCAAGGCAACTATTTGTCGAAGATTTGCAAAAAAAAGGAATATCAGTTCATACAACCGAGGGGAGCCTTGAAAATGAAACCATTAAAGCAGCACGTACAACCGGTGCCGGACTCGTTATTATTGGTCGTGAGCAAAAAAGACGAGGGCGACTGGGCCTTCCTGTAAAAAACATTAAACAAAAAATGGCAGAAAAATCCAAATATTCACTCTTATTCATCAACTAAATAGAAAAAATACATTACCACATTTATTTGGTAAATATAAAATATTCTCAATCTTTTACAACAGTGTGGAGAACAAAAAAATGAAAGCAGTGATATTAGCGGCAGGTGAGGGAAAACGATTAAAACCCTTTACTGAAACTATGCCTAAAGTAATGCTACCTATTGCAAATAAACCCATCCTCGAATATGTGTTTGATGCATGCAAAAGAAACGGGGTAGAGGAACTTATCGTTGTTGTTGGGTATAAAAAAGAAGTCATCATGGAATATTTCCATGATTATCAAGGTATCAAGATCACGTTTATTGAACAAAAAAACCAACTTGGGACAGCTCATGCCCTCTCAACTGCGAAATCATACATTGATCAACCATTCATTGTCCTTCCTGGAGATAACATCATTGATGATGTAAGTATCGCTCATTTACTAAACAATCCTGATGACTATATCCTTTTAATAAAAGAGCATCATCAACCCTCAAAATATGGTGTTGTTGAAGTAAAAGATCAGTACATTCAATCCATCATAGAAAAACCAAAAAAGGAAGCCAGCCGTTTCATCTCAACGGGGATTTATAAATTCCCTCCAACTATCTTTAATCTCATCGAAGAATTACAACATCAAGGAAGCCATGCACTCACTCCAGTAATCCAAACCCTTCTTGAAAAAGAAACAAAAATACATGCCATCTTTGCAGATCATTGGATGGATATTGTGTACCCGTGGGATATCATACGTGCAAATGAATCCATACTTCAGCAAATGAAAATGGATGTAATTCAGGGAACGATTGAAGAAGGGGTTACGGTGAAAGGACCTGTGTTTATTGGAAAAAACACAAAAATATATGCAGGATGCTATTTGATCGGCCCTATTAGTATTGGAGAAGGCTGTGAAATAGGTCCAAATACCTGTATTTTTCCATCAACAGTCATTGGAAACAACTCAGTTGTTAATGCATTTAGTGAACTGCGAAATAGTGTTGTATTCTCAAATGTTCATATTGGTTCTCATGCTTCAATAGCTCAAACTATTATCGGGCAAAGTACGCAAATTCAAAATAATTTTTCAAGTATGTCAGGTGAGACCACAATTGAAGATGAAGGAGAATACGTAAAACTAACCGATATGGGAAGTATCATTGGGGAGGACACAACGATTAAAAGCCATGTGGTTATCGATCCTGGGATTATCATTGGTCGAGCGGTACACATCAATTCGATGAAACACATCAATGTACCAATTCCATCAAAAAGCAAAGTGATGTAACGTGTGTGGAATCATTGGGTATACCGGCACTCGTAATGCAGTACCACTTCTCTTAGAATGTCTTAAACGATTGGAATATCGAGGATATGATTCATCTGGAATCGGCATCACGGGTAAAACACTACAAATCTATAAAGAAATTGGTGATATCAATGCACTCAAAAACATACTCCCTGAGGTTAAGGCAACAACAGGTATTGGTCATACTCGATGGGCAACGCATGGTGCGGTCACAGAAAAAAATGCACACCCTCAAATAAGTATGAATGGAAAAATTGCAGTTGTTCATAATGGCATCATTGAAAACTTCATGCAACTTAAACAAAACCTCATCAAGAAAGGATACACATTTTCATCACAAACAGATACTGAGGTTATTGCTCACCTACTTCAAGAACACTACGATGGAGATATCAAAGAAGCAGTGTATACTGTTACGCAATCAATCAAAGGATCTTATGCACTTGTCGTACTTTGTGAAGATGAACCAGATATCATTATAGGTGCCCGAAATGAAAGCCCGCTTCTCATCGGAGTTGGAAAAAACGAACAATTTATAGCTTCAGACATACCCGCGTTCCTAAAATATACCAATCAAATAATTCACCTTGAAGATCATGACCTCTGTGTTTTACAGAAGGATTCTGTTACTGTTTATGATAAAAACAATAAAAAAATTCAAAGAAAACAAGAAACCATTCAATGGGATATAAGAGACGCAGAAAAATCTGGGTTTCCCCATTTCATGTTAAAAGAGATTTATGATCAACCAAATACAGTCAATAATGTTATCCAGGGCCGTGTCTCAGAAATTCAACGAACCGTTACCTTTCATCAAACAATAGAGCACATACTTCAATCATCATATGAATCTATACAAATCATAGCCTGTGGCACCTCCTATTATGCAGGACTTGTAGGAAAACATATTATTGAACAACTTACACACCTCAAGGTATCAGTTGATATTGCATCCGAATACCGTTTTTCTGGATTAAAAAAGAACACGCATCTTGTTATCGCTATAACCCAATCAGGAGAAACAACTGATACCATAGCTGCGTTAAAAGAAGCAAAAAGAGCCGGCTCAAGCACACTAGTTATCACAAATGTTATTGGAAGCACAGCCACAACTATCGCTGATGGCTATATATTAACACAATCTGGACCAGAGATAGGGGTCGCTGCAACAAAAACTTTTACCGCACAAATAATCATTCTCTTCCTTCTTGCTCTAAAAATGGGGTTACTTAAAAATTCAATCAGTCGAGATGAAATCTATTCCCATATACTTGACCTTAAAAATTTACCAAAACAAATACGATATATACTTAACAATCAAGAAGAAATAAAGAAAACAGCAGAACAAATCAAACAAGCATCATCTGTCTTTTTTATTGGACGGGGAATCAACTATCCATTATCCCTAGAAGGGGCATTAAAATTAAAAGAAATATCCTATATTCATGCAGAAGGATTTGCCGCTGGAGAACTTAAACATGGCCCATTTGCACTCCTCACAAGAGACACACCAGTTATTGCCCTTGTTAATACAGATCCTACCTATCATAAAATGATTACAAATATTGGGGAAATCAAAGCAAGAGGCTCAACTGTTATTGCAATTGCAGAAGATACAGATGCAGAGATTGATAAATATGTTGATGCGACTATTAAATATCCCCATAATAAAACCCTGCTGTATTGTGTGCCTATTATTGTCATACTTCAACTCTTATCCTATTATGTAGCAGATATGCGAGGTTGTGCTATTGATAAACCACGAAACCTGGCGAAATCTGTTACCGTTGAATAATCAAAAAAATAGGAAAAAACTTATTTATTTTTCACACAATCATTAAGAACACAATAGTAATTCATGCACACGTGATTGCAAGAAAATCCATGCTTATTGTCTACTCTCAATTTTTTATCCGATTTCTCGGGTGGTTAGGATTAGTCATTCTTGCTCGTCTATGGGGTAATTTTGCCCCTGAGGCAATGGGGATTATTGGATTTGCCATGTCCTTTCTTGCATTATTTAATGTCATAGGGCAATTAGGATTTCCTCAGGCACATGTAAAAAGAATATCTGAAGGAAAAGACCTGGGGAGTTGTATTGGAACTTTTGCAACGACGAAACTCGTACTCACTGGCCTCATGGTGCTTATTATTTTTATTGGTATCTATGTATACAAGACAATACTTCATGGGAGCTTTCATGATGCAACAACAGAATCAGTTATTCTTGTATTCACGTTATATTATGTCTTCTTAAATCTTTCAGAAATTGCAACTTTTACCTTTGAAGGAACAAAAGAAATCGCAAAAAGACAACTCGTAAAACTTTGTGAAGGAATTAAAACCCCACTGATGCTTTTGGTTGCACTTGCAGGTGTCACAGCTATTGGAATACAACCATTTATTCAATGGCCTTCCTTTTTGAAACCCTTACAGGAATTTATAGCTGCCCATGCGGTAGGATCACTTGCGATGGCTTATGTCTTTGCAGTAATGGCTTCTTTTATAGTGGGGATGGCGTTATTAAGGAAGTATCCGATAAAAAAACCAAACTTTGGTCTTTTTAAAAATTATCTTACTTTTGCATTTCCTATCATGCTTATATCGGTTATTGGAGTAGTATCGGTAAACATTGATAAAATTATGATTGGATACTTCTGGACATCTGTAGAAGTTGGTTATTATTTTACCGTCCAACAAATATTACAGATCATCCTTATTTTTCATATAGCTATCTCTGTAGTCCTTTTCCCAACACTTTCAGAATATCATTCAAAAAAACGATTTAATGAAATCAATATCACAACAAAAACCGCGGAACGATACATCTCCATGGTCATGATACCACCAATAGTGATTATTATAGTGCTCACCGCACCAGTTATAAATATTCTTCTAAGTAGTGCATTTTTACCTGCAATACCTGTTCTTATCACGCTTACTATTTATGCGTATTTATTTAGTGTGAATGCACCATACCGATCATTAATTAGCGGGATAAATAAACCACGAGTGGTGGCTATGATAGGTGTGATCATGTTCTCAAGTAATATTGTTTTAAACATAATTATCATTCCAAAAAATGGATTATTGTCCTTCGTAGGTATCAATGGACCTACTGGAGCAGCTGTCGCAACAGTTTTTTCAACATTCATTGGTTTTTGTGCATACAGATATATGGCAAAAAAATACTCACATATGCAACCTTTACAAAGTCATATTCCACGACATATCATCGCCGGTGCAATCATGGGAATAAGTGTGTATGGACTCGTGTATAATACAGGGTTATTTCCTGTTATACACTGGTATCATTTACTCTTATTATCTGGAATTGGATTACTTATATATTTAGCTGTATTATACCTCATAAGAGAATTTAAAAAGGATGATTACAACTTTTTTATAGGAATCCTGAAACCTAAAGAAATGATGAACTACATAAAGTCTGAGGTAAAAGGGAAATAAATATTATTTTATAATAATCAATATTTTACCGTATTTTAAAGGATTATTAAAAGAAAATATGATTAAATCCAATAAACATGGAAAAGTAATCAGAAAATTTTATTAGAAATAATAATTATATTATAATATAAATAATTAAACTAATGTATGTGTAGACATGAATATATTGATGATTCTCGCAAATCCTTTTACTTTTGATGCTAGAGTATACAACGAAGCCAAATCATTGGTAGATGCAAATCACAATGTTACTATTCTTGCATGGGATAAAAAGGGGTCTTTTCAACGGTATGATGTGAAAGATGGTATTAAGATAATACGAAGTTATAATTCAAACCTTATGAAGATGTGTCCATATGATATATTCAAACTACATCTTTGGTGGAGAAAAGGATATGAAGATGCATTAAACATAATAAATGACAATAGGATTGATGTGATACATTGCCATGATTTTTCATCGCTTCCAATGGGTGTTAGATTAAAGAATAAAACTAAGCTACCATTGATTTATGATGCGCATGAGATATGGGGATACATGGTTGAAAAGGATTTACCAAGTATTTGGGCAAAATATTACATCAAAAAAGAAGAAAAATTAGTGAAAGATACAGACCATATTATCACAGTCGCAGAACCTCATAGAGATTGGTTTAGACATATGAATCATCCTCATGTTAGTATTGTAAGAAATTGTAAAAGAATTCAAAATAAGAATTACAATCCTCCATCAAATAAACATTTTACTTTGTTATATATTGGAGGACTTTCAAAAATTAGATTTCTACTAGAAACAATTGAAGTTGTTAATACACTGAAAAACGTGTCTTTTAAAATAGCAGGATATGGAGATATTGAAAAAGAAATAATAGAATCCGTTAAATATTCAAATAATGGAAATATTAAATATCTTGGTAAAATACCAATGAAAAAGGTGGTATATGAAACATGTTTAAGCGATGCTGTTTTGTGCGTATTTGATCCATCTTATCCAAATAATCAGGTAGGTCCTCCTAATAAAATATTTGAAGCTATGGTCTGTGGACGACCTGTGATTGCCACTAAAGGTATTTATAGTGGAAATCTTGTTGAAAAATTAAATATGGGGATTACAATTAATTATAATAAGAAAGACCTGGTAAAAGCGATAAAATTGCTTAGAGATAATAAAGAATTAAGGGAGCAATTAGGTAAAAATGCATTTAAAGCAGCTCTCTCAAAATTTAATTGGAAGAATCAAGAGAGACGTCTATTACAAATTTACAAAGGCATTAACACATAATACTAGTTAAAGAAATATTTTGATATTATAAGAATTATTTCAGTGGGATAATTAGAAATTATACTATTCATACAACGAAAGGTTTGCTAATAATTATTTTTTTTTGTTAACACAAGATATATTAAAAAAATAAATTTGGATAGATTCACCTTACAATATAATAGATTGAAGGAAATCAAAAAAAGGACCAACTTTATGTACAGTTTGATGATTGAATTCCCGTCTCCAAAAATTATATCTGTAAAAAAATTAATTGAAATAGTAAAAACAGCAAAAGAACAAGGGAAAACATCAGGCCTTTGTGTTGGATCATATGATCTTTTACATCCCGGCCATATGACACATTTTGAAAGTGCAAAAAAGCAGTGTGATATACTCATTGTTGCCGTAACTGCTGATTCATTTGTAAAAAAAAGGAAAGGACTCAACCGACCAATTATAGAAGAAAAACCGCGCGCATATGCAGTTTCTCAACTTATCTCTGTTGATTATGTTATTATATCACCATATGAAAGAGCAACAGAACTTATCTTAGAATTGAAACCATCCTATTATATCAAAGGCTCTGATTATATAAATAAAAAAACACCAGGTATTACTGCTGAACGACAAGCCATTAAAAAAGTACACGGAGAAATGAAATATACTTTTAATGAAAAGTTATCAACCTCGAGTATCATTAAAAAAATTAAACATGACCAGCAAAAACCAATTCTTCTCATTGGATCAGGAATGGCAGCGGTGGGCAAATCATCCATATTAAAAGAAGTAGCAAAAAAATATTCATTTATCTATATCGATAAAGACGCACTCAATGAATCCTATCTCAGAGATATACAGAATGGCAAATTAACTGATAAAGACGCTCCATCTAATTTTTATAAGGAACATATAAAATATCAAACATATCATGCGATGCTTTCCCTTGCTGCTATTAATTTACTAACTGGAAAAAATGTTATTCTTGATGGATATTTTAGCAATAAATTTCAATTAAATTTCATGAAAAATGAACTGAAATCATTATCAAAAAAATATCATATTATTCGAGTATATTTCACTTGTTCAAAAGCTGTTTTATTCAATCGAATGAACAAACGAAATCTACCTAGAGATATTGATAAAATTAAGACATTTGAATCATATTATCAAAAACATACTAAGAATTCATTAATTAAATATGATATTATTCAAAATACTGAAGGAAATATTGAAACAAATGCTGATTCATTGTATCATGATATAATTAAACGTATTTCTGAGGAATCATAATGTGGGATTGCTTGATTGTTATTGATAGGGATGGAACCTTAATTGAAAATTATAATTATCTTGGTAAAGAAGATGATTGGCACCAAAAAATTCAGATAAAAGAAAAAACCATTAATAAAATTAAAAACTTAGAAGCAAAATACACTCATGCTTTAAAAATTGTATTTACTAATCAAACGGGAGTTGCACTTGGTTTTTTTTCTGAGAAACGAGTTCAAGACATTAATATGTATGTATCCAATTTACTTAAAGAGAAGAATCTTTACATTGATTATTGGATTTATTCACCTGAAGCTGATTTAGATTATGCAAAAATGAAAGGTATTACTCCTAATATATATGTAAAAAAAAACAGTACAAGAAAACCAAACCCCAAACTTCTCATATCACTACTTCAGTCTATTGGACTTACATTACAATCATTTAAGTCAATTTATGTCATAGGGGATTCAGAGGATGATAGACAATTAGCGAATAGGTTGAACGCCGATTTTATCATTGTATGATTCATCCCGCAATCTTTTTCCTTGTTCTCGAAGATAAACAGCTAAAAAGTGCCCGAAAACTGAATGAATGTCCTC
>Ga0180430_10000622_pt1 | contig 38026 bp, 36 predicted proteins | sample SS_ome_9_FD_132999 | JGI IMG/M metagenome (GOLD analysis project Ga0180430, IMG submission 132999) | Hypersaline lake sediment archaeal communities from the Salton Sea, California, USA - SS_1_S_2 metaG | ecosystem: Environmental > Aquatic > Non-marine Saline and Alkaline > Hypersaline >...
CGAACGTCCAGGAGTACGAAGCGAGCGTCGGCGACTATGCGCGCTCGGCGCTTCGGCGCGGGCTCGAGATCGAAGCCCGGGTCGGCGCCAACCCGTACAAGTTCGGGATGATCGGCGCGACGGACTCGCATTCGGGCGTGGCCGCCGCGGAAGAGGACAACTTCTGGGGCAAGATGGCCCTCGATTCGACGCCCGAGACCAAGGACCGTTTCGGGGTCGGCCGGGTCGTCGACGGCTGGAACATCGGCGCGCAGGGCCTCGCCGGCGTCTGGGCCGAGGAGAACACCCGCGAGGCGATCCTCGCCGCGTTCCGTCGACGTGAGGTCTATGCGACGACCGGGCCGCGGATGCAGGTCAGGTTCTTTGGCGGCTGGGACTTCGGCGCGCGAGACGCCGACGCGGCGGATCTCGTCGAACGGGGCTACGCGAAGGGCGTCCCGATGGGCGGGGACCTCGCGGGTCCGCCGCCGGAGGCGCGCGGTCTCGGGCGGCTCTTCGGGGCCGGTGCGGAGGCACCTTCGTTTCTGATCCACGCCGCGAAGGACCCGAAGAGCGCGAACCTCGACCGGATCCAGGTCGTGAAGGGGTGGCTCGCGGAGGACGGGACGAGCCGCGAACGCGTCTACGACGTGGCCTGGTCCGGGGACCGGACGCGCGGCGAGGACGGCGCGATCGCGCCGGTCGGAAACACGGTCGATCTCGAAACGGGGACCTGGACGAACGACATCGGCGCGGCGGAGCTGGTCGAGGTCTGGACCGACCCCGACTTCGACGCGAGCCAGCGCGCGTTCTACTACGTGCGCGTGCTCGAGATTCCGACGCCGCGCCACTCGCTCCTCGACGCGATCGCGCTCCAGCAGCCGCCCTCCGACGCGCAGCCGCCGACGCTCCAGGAGCGCGCCTACTCGTCGCCCATCTGGTACACGCCGTAGCCGCTTCGTGAACGGGCTGCTCCGCTCGCCGCTCGTGTTCTTCGTGGTCGCGGGGCTCGCGCTCTTCGCGGCCGTGAAGGCGTTCGAGGATCCCGCGGACGGGGACCGCGGGGGCGACACCGCGATCGTCGTCGAGCGCCAGGCGCTGCTCGACTTCGTCCAGCTGCGAAGCGGAGAGGCGGATGCGGGGGCGCTGGCCGCTCGATGGGATCGTCTCGACGAAGCAGCGCGACGGGTCTGGATCGATCGCTTCGTCCGGGAGGAGGCGCTCGTGCGCGAGGCCCGGCGACTCGGGCTCGATCGCGACGACGACCTGATCCGCCGCCGACTGATCCAGCAGATGGAGTTCCTCGTCGAAGCGGGCGCGGACGAGCCGATCGACGCAGCGGCTCTCGAGGCCGCCTACGTCGCCCGGGCGGACGAGCATCGCGTGCCGGCGATCGTCACCTTCGGCCACGTCTTCGTGCGGGATCCCGGGGCGCTCACGGCGGACCCGTCGTCGTCCGCCGCCGCGCGCGCCGAGTCGCTCCGGGCGGCCCTCGACGAAGAGGAAGCCGACTTCGACGGGGCCCGCGCGCGCGGGGATCGATTCCTCTACCACCGCGTCTACGTCGACCGGACCCTCGACGAGGTCCGCGCGCACTTCGGTCCGGAGATGGCCTCGTCTCTCGAGAGGCTGAGACCGGAGCCCGCGCGATGGCAGGGACCGATCGCGTCACAGCACGGTTGGCACGTCGTCCTGCTCACCCGTCGAACGGAAGCGCGGGTGCCCTCGTTCAAAGAAATCCGGGGAACGCTCGCCGAGGCGCTTCGCCGCGAACGCCGGGAGGCGAGCCTCGAACGAGGCCTCGACGAGATCGTCGGCGCGTACGAGGTCCGCCTCGCGCCGGGTCTCGATGCCCGTCCGGAAGCGGCCGAGGTCGACTCGCCGCTCCGATAGCCGCGCCGCTCGCCTAACCCGCCTTCATGAAGGCCGGCTCGTTGAACACGTAGCTCTTCTGCTCGACGCGCTTCGCGATCCGCCAGCCCGCGTCGGTCCGGACGTACTCGTCGTGGTACCAGAGGCCGCAGAAGAAGATGTGACCCGTGTCCTCGCCTTCCTTGGGCGCGAGCTCCTGCGGGTTCCAGCACATGACCTTGCCCGTCGCGCGGTCGCCGTCGACCTTGATCTGGTGGTTGGCGTTCAGGTGCTGGTGGTTCGGGAAGATCTTCATCGCCTTGTGCAGGAAGGCGATCGTCGATTCGAGATCGCCCTTCGAGCCGCCGAAGGCGGAGTAGTCGATGAACGCGTCCGCCGTGAAGACGTCGTCGCGCAGCTTGTCGAAGTCCTTCGTGTCGATGATCTCGGAATAACGCCAGGCGAGGTCCTGGATTTCGAGGCGGTCGGAGATTTCCTGGAGCGAGAGCATGGGCGGGTCCTTTCACGGAGCCCCCGTCGAGAGGGGGGACGGTCGAATTTTCGGATCGCGAACGCGTTCGATGATAAGTTGTCGGAGAGGACCGCGAAATCGCACCGGGCCGGGAGGAGTGACGGATGGATCTGCGAAGTGGGTGCCGGTGGTTCGTCGTCGCGCTGTTCTGCGTGCTCCCCTCCGCGTCCCTCGCCCAGGACTGTTGGGTCTGCAGCGACTGGGACGGCGACGGCGCCTGCGACTTCCAGGACAACTGCCTGGTCGACCCCAACGGACCGTGGGATCCCCCCGAGCAGTACGACGCCGACCTCGACGGCTTCGGAAACCTCTGCGATACGGACTACGACGGCGACGGAAACACGACGACGGCCGACTTCGGGATCTTCTTCGAATCGTTCACGGGCGCGGCGCCGACGCCGGTCACCGATCACGATGGCGACGGGGCGACGACCACCGTCGACTTCGGGACGTTCTACGCGTACTTCTCGGATCCGGCGTCGCCTACGCCGCCCGGTCCTTCCGGATATCCGTGCGCTGGCTACGAGGTGCCGTGTCTCGCGCCCCCGGACCCGCCGGGCGGGATCTGCGACTAGTCCGCCGGCTGCGGGCGCTCGCCGGGCTCTGCGGCTAGTCCTCCGGCTGCGGGCGCTCGCCGGGCTCGCCGGCGGTGGGCACTGGCTGCTGCGGCGCTAGTCCAGGCCCAGGACCTGTTCGATCCGGTAGAGCCCGGGCTCCCTGCCCACGAGCCAGGCCGCGGCGCGGACGGCGCCGCGCGCGAAGTGGCCGCGGGTGGCGGCGCGGTGGGTCAGCTCGACGCGTTCGCCGCCGCCGATGAAGTAGATCGTGTGCTCGCCGGGGTTGTCGCCGCCGCGCAGGGTCTGGATCCCGATCGCGCCTTCCGGTCGCGCCCCGGTCTCGCCAGCGCGTTCGAGGACGACGTGCTCGTCGAGCTTCTTCCCCTGCCCGTCGGCGACGGCTTCCGCGAGGAAGAGTGCGGTCCCGCTCGGTGCGTCGCGCTTCTGTCCGTGATGGAGCTCGAAGAGCTCGGCGTCATAGCCGTCGCCTAGCAAGCGCGCGGCTTCGCGGGCGAGGTGGCCGAGGACGTTCACGCTGACCGAGAAGTTGGGCGCGTGAAGGACCGGGATGCGTTCGGCGGCGCGGGCGATCTCGGCCTTGCCCGCCTCGTCGAAGCCGGTCGTACCGGTCACGTACGCGACGCCGGCGTCGACCGCGGCGCGCAGGTTGGCGAGCGTCGCCGCCGGGATCGAGAAGTCGATCGCGACGCCGCAGCTCTCGAGCGCGCGCTTCGGATCGTCCTGCAGTGTGACGCCCTCGGAAAGCGTCTCGCCTACGTGCTCGTGTCCCTCGCGTTCGAGGGCGCCCGCGAAGACGAGCGAGGGCTCGCCCTCGAGCGCCGCGCGAACCTCGAGGCCCATGCGCCCCTCGGCGCCGACGACCATGACTCCGGTCCGATCACTCATTTCAGGATCCCCACGTCCTTCAGGACGAGCTTCAATCGCTCGAGGTTCGGCTCGGTGATCGGCGTCATCGGCAGACGGATCTCGCCGTCGCACCAACCGAGCGCCGCACACGCCGCCTTCACCGGAATCGGGTTCGTCTCGCAGAAGAGCGCGTCGAAGAGCGGCAGCAGCGCGTGATGGAGCTTCCGCGCTCCGGCCGCATCGCCCGCCGCGAAGGTCCGGACGAGCTCGGTCATCTGGCTCGGGGCGACGTTCGACGAGGTCGAGATGACGCCCTTCCCCCCGACGCTCAGCAGCGGCAGGGTGAGCGAGTCGTCGCCGGACAGGACGGCGAAATCGTCCGGACACGCGGCGACGACGTGCGACATCTGATCGAGGTCGCCGCTCGCCTCCTTGATTCCGACGACGTGCTCGAGCTGCGCGAGGCGCCCGACGGTCTCCGGGGCGATGTTCGACGCGGTTCGTCCGGGGATGTTGTAGATCACGAGCGGGAGCGCCGTCTCCCGCGCGACCGCGGCGTAGTGCTCGTAGATCCCTTCCTGGGTCGGCTTGTTGTAGTAGGGCGAGAGCAGCAGCGCGCCGTCCGCTCCCGCTTCCTTCGCGTGCGCCGTGAGCGCGATCGCTTCGGCGGTCGAGTTCGAGCCCGTCCCGGCGACGACCGGGACGCGTCCGGCGGCGGCGTCGATCGTGATCTCGACGACGCGGTTGTGCTCCTCGTGGGAGAGCGTCGCGCTCTCCCCGGTCGAGCCGCAGGGCACGAGGCCGTCGATGTCGGCTTCGATCTGGCGCTCGACCAGGCCGCGGAGCGCGGGCTCGTCGACGGCGCCGTCCCGGAACGGCGTGATCAGGGCGGTCATGACTCCTTCGAACATGGTCCGTCCTCCCTCAGTCCAGCGGCCATTCGCCGGTGAAGACCGTGGCCGCGGGGCCCGTCATCCAGACCGGCGAGTTCTTGTCCGCCCAGGCGATCTGGAGCGTGCCGCCGCGCAGCTCGATCTCGACCTCGCGGTCCACGACGTCGCGCAGCATCGCGGTCACGCCGACCGCGCAGGCGCCGGAGCCGCAAGCGAGGGTCTCTCCGGTTCCGCGTTCGAAGGTGCGCTGGCGGATGTGGCCGCGGTCGACGACTTCGATGAACTCGACGTTGACCCGATTCGGGAACGCGACGTGGTTCTCGAGGGGCGGGCCGACGCGGTCGAGCGGGATCGAGTCGATGTCGTCGACCTGGATCACGCAGTGCGGGTTGCCCATCGAGACGGAAGACGCGCGGAGCTCCGCCGGTGCGCCCGGCCAGTCGACGTCCGCGGGAAGCTCGATCGGAACGTCGAGTACGGGACCCGCGCCGGTCGCCAGCGTCGTCGGGATCTTCTCGGGGATCAGGATCGGCAGGCCCATGTCGACGCGCACGAGCCCTTCGCCCGCGTACTCGGGATAGACGACGCCACCGAGGGTCTCGACGCCGACCTTCGAGGCCGTCGTGTGGCCTTCGTCGCGCAGGTACTTGTAGAAGGCGCGGATGCCGTTGCCGCACATCTCGACCTGCGAGCCGTCGGCGTTGTAGATGTCCATCCGGAAGTCGGCTTCGGTCGACGGCCGGACGACGAGCATCTGATCGAAGCCGACGGCGAAGTTGCGATGGGCGATGTCGCGGGCGAGCTGGGACAGGTCGTCCGGCAGGTCTTCCTTCAGCCCGTCGAAGAGGACGTAGTCGTTGCCAGCACCATGCATCTTGGTGAACGGAAGCGTTCGGCTCATGGGAGTTCTCTCGGGCGTGGATCCGCGAAGCGGATCGGTGGGAGATCGCGGCCACCCTGACGTTCGAGGGCGGCACGAAGGGATCGGTTCGCGCAGGGCGACCGATCGACCGGGCGATCAGACCCCTGCGAGGAAGGAGGACGGAAGGGCCGTCGCCGTCGCTTCGACCCGAGTCTGGGGGTCGAGAGACGGACGCTTCGGCCGTCCGTATCGCCCACAGCCGCCCAGTGTAGCCACGATCGCGAGGATCGTGAGCGAGGCGACCATGGGCCCGGGCTTCCAGCGGGCCCCGACGGGCTTCGACCGGTGCGCGATCATTGCGCCGCCTCCGCCTCGAGGCGCTCGATCTCGGCGCGCTCCGCCGCGAGCTCCGCGGCGATCTCGTCGAGGCTCGCCTCGACGCGGACCCGGGCCGTTCCGCCCGCGAGCGCGCGGCTCTCGAGGGATCGCTCCAGGTCGAGCAGATCGTCGGCGCCCGCGTCGAAGGCCTCGTGGAAGGACTGCATGTCGCCCTTCGAGAGCGAGCGCAGATCGACGCCCTCGCGGGTCACGTGCCCCACGATCTTCCCGACGACCTCGTGGGCGTCCCGGAAGGGCACGCCCGCCCGGACCAGGAACTCCGCCAGATCCGTCGCCAGGAGCATCGGGTCCGAAGCCGCCTCCGCCATCCGCGCGCCCCGCACGTCGAGGGTCGCGATCGCCCCCGCCATCACCTCGAGGGAGTCGCGCAGCGTCTCGACCGTGTCGAAGAGCGGCTCCTTGTCCTCCTGGAGGTCGCGGTTGTAGGTGAGCGGCAGGCCCTTCAGGACCGTGAGCAGCGTGACCAGGTTGCCGATCGCCCGCCCCGACTTGCCGCGCACGATCTCCGGCACGTCCGGGTTCTTCTTCTGGGGCATCAGGCTCGAGCCCGTCGAGTACGCGTCCGCCAGCTCGACGAAGCCGAACTCGCTCGACGACCAGAGCACCAGCTCCTCGGCGAGACGGGACAGATGGACCATCGCGATCGCCGCATCGGCCATGTACTCGAGGGCGAGATCCCGCGACGCGACCGTGTCCATCGAGTTCCGGGTCGGCGCCTCGAAGCCGAGCTCCGCCGCCGTCTCTTCCCGCAAGAGCGGCAGCGTCGACCCCGCCATCGCCCCCGCGCCGAGCGGACAGCGGACGATCCGCGCCCGGGCGTCGCGGAAGCGCGCGGCGTCCCGGCCGAGGGTCTCGACGTGCGCGAGCCAGTGGTGGGCGAGCCGGACGGGCTGGGCCCGCTGGAGATGCGTGTAGCCTGGCAGGACGGTGTCGACGTTCTCCCGGGCGCGCTCGAGGAGCACGCCGCGGAGCTCGAGCAGCCCGCGCTGGGTCGCGAGGGACACGTCGCGCAGGAAGAGCGCGAGGTCGGTCGCGACCTGATCGTTGCGCGAGCGGCCGGTGTGGAGCTTGCCGGCGACGGCGCCGAGGTGGGTTCGGAGCCGCGCCTCGATGTTCATGTGGATGTCTTCGAGGGCCGGATCGAAGGGAAAGGTCCCGTCCTCGATCTCGCCCGCGACCCGTTCGAGGCCGCCGACCAGCTCGTCCGCCTCGGCTTCCGAGATCAGCCCGGCCCGGCCGAGCATGCGCGCCTGGGCCTTCGAGCCGCGGATGTCGTGGCGTGCCAGGACCTTGTCGAAGTGGATCGACGCGGAGAAGCGCTCGACCGTCGGGTCGGTCGCTTCGCTGAAGCGGCCGCCCCACGGCTTCTGACCGCCGTTCTGTCCGGACGAGGAGCTCATGGCGGCCTACTCTCGCGGTTCTCGCGGTCCGGAGCAAGCGCGCCGGCGGGAATTCCGAAGGAACGGCGCGCGGTTCGCGGGTTCTAGGAAAGGGTCCGGTGTGACGCGGGGGCCGCGGCCGGCGTTGTCCAGCGGGGGCCGCGAAGAGGACCTTCGTCCTCGGGGCGCGATCGGCGGTACCGTCCCGTGGGGCGGCGAGGCCGCGCCCCGCGTCGACGGGCCGGACGATTCGGGGGGGTCGGAACGAGCACCATGCCGAAGGGCAGCCAGGACAAGCCGGGGCGGAAAGCCGCCGCGAAGAAGCCGGCGAAGAAGAAGGCCGCGAAGAAGCGCGCTGCGAAGGGCTCGGGTCGTGGGGGCCGGAAGGCCCCGCGCGGGAAGAAGCGCCCGGCTTCCGTCGCCGCCCGCCGCGTCGGCCTCGTGGCGATCGCGCTCGCGTTCGCCGCCGGCGTCTGGTCCGCGAGCTGGCTCCTCGATCTCGATCGGATCGTGGTCGACCGCTTCGAGGGGCGGCGTTTCTCGGTGCCCTCGCGGGTCTTCGCCGCGCCGATCGTGATCTACCCCGGCGCCGACTGGCAGCGGCTCGACCTCGCGGGGTGGCTGACGCGGATGGGCTACCGCGAACAGAGCGAGGCGGGTCCCCTTGGCGTCGGCCACTACCGCTGGCTTCCCGGGCGCTTGCGGGTCCACCTGCGAGCCTTCGAGCACCCGCAGCTCCCCGAGCCGAATCGCAAGGTCGAGTTCCGGCTCGAGGCCGGACGGGTTCGCGAGATCCGCGACGATCGGGGCCGCCCGGTCGACGTCGTCTCCCTCGAGCCCGAGCCGATCTCGTCCTTCTACGGCGCGGGCCGGGAGCAGCGCGACCTCGTCGCGCTCGAGGACGTGCCCGAGCACCTGACCGCCGCGATCACGGCCGTCGAGGATCGGCGCTTCGAGGAGCACCACGGGATCGACCCGCGCCGGATCGCCGGCGCGATGCTCGCGAACCTGCGCGCCGGCGGGATCCGTCAGGGCGGGAGCACGCTGACCCAGCAGCTGGTCAAGAACTTCTTCCTGACGCCGGAGCGCACGCTTCGCCGCAAGATCACCGAAGCGATGATGGCCCTGATGGTCGAGGCCCGGTACGACAAGGACCAGATCCTCGAGGCCTACCTCAACGAGATCTACATGGGGCGCCGCGGCTCGACGTCGATCCACGGGGTCGGCGAGGCCGCGCGCTTCTTCTTCGGGAAGCGCGTCTCGGATCTCGAGATCGACGAGTCGGCGCTCCTCGCGGCGGTGATCGCGAGCCCGAACGCCCTCTCGCCCCATCGCCATCCGGAGCGCGCGAAGGACCGCCGAGACCTCGTCATCGGGCTGATGGAGAGCCAGGACCGGATCAGCGCGAAGCAGGCGGACCGCGCGCGGGCGCGGCCGATCTCGACCGCGGCGATCGCCCTCGAGTCCGGACAGGACCGCTACTTCCTGGACGCCCTGAAGAAGCAGCTGCCGGAGGTCTACGACGAGCAGCTGCTCTCGGTGGAGGGCCTGCGGATCTACTCGACCCTCGACCCGACCGTCCAGCGCGCCGCCGTTCGCGCGCTGACGGAAGGGCTCGAGAAGCTCGAGAAGCGGCTCGGACAGAAGACCGATTCCGCCGGTGAGCCGCAGCCGCTCCAGGGGTGTCTGCTCGCGATGCGGCCCCAGACCGGCGAGGTCCTCGCGATGGTCGGCGGCCGGGACTATGCGCGCTCGCAGTTCAATCGCTGCACGATGGCCCATCGCCAGGCGGGCAGCGCGTTCAAGCCGGTGGTCTACGCCGCGGCCCTCTCGCCCGAGTCCGGTCCGCTCGTGACCCTCGCCAGTCGGATCGAGGACGCGCCGATCCAGGTCGAGACCCCGGACGGGCTCTGGGAGCCGCGCAACTACGACGACGAGTTCCGGGGACCGGTCAGCGTCCGCGAGGCGCTCGAGCGCTCGCTGAACGTGCCGGCGGCGCGGATCGGGCAGGCGCTCGGGATCGGGGAGGTCGTCGAGATGGCGCGTCGTCTGGGCGTCGAGAGCGCCTTGCCCGACGTGCCGAGTCTCGCGCTCGGGACGGCCGAGGTCTCGCCGCTCGAGCTGGCGGTGGTCTACTCGACGTTCGCGAACAACGGGCTGCGACCGACGCCGCGGAGCTTCATCGGCCTGCTCGACGACCGCGGCGTCGGTCAGGAGCAGTGGCCGCTGGCCGGGGCCCGCCGCGTGCTCGATCCGGGTACGGCCTATCTGACGACCTCGCTCCTCGAGGGCGTCGTCGAGCGCGGGACCGGCGCGGGCATTCGGGCCCGCGGCCTGCGGGGGCCGATCGCGGGGAAGACCGGTACGACCGACGACGAGGTCGACCTCTGGTTCGTCGGCTTCACGCCCGAGCTCGTCGCGGTCGTCTGGGTCGGCTACGACGAGCCGCGCAAGATCGGCGTGCCGAGCAGTCGCGGGGCCCTGCCGATCTGGGCGGATTTCCTGGGCGAGGTCTCGGGCACCCGGGTCCGCGGCGTATTCGCGCGCCCGGGCAGTGTCGAACGCGTCGACATCGATCCGGCGACCGGGGCCCGCGCCCTGGTTGGCTGTCGCGAGCGGCAGCCCGAGTTCTTCCTCGAGGGCACCGTCCCCGAGGAGACCTGCCCGAAGCGCGGCGGCGGTGGCGGTGGCTTCTTCCGTCGGCTCTTCGGCGGCTGATCGTCGGCGCGGACCCGGGGCCCGCGCACGACAGGTGCCCGCCCGACCCTTCTGTGCGAGCTTGCCAGGTCCGAATAGGATTCGACGCGCGATGCGAACCGCCCCTTCCGTTCTCATGATGTTTCTGCTCGCTCTCGTCGTCGGCTGCGCCGGGGGCACCGGGCTCACGCCGACCTTCGGACCCGCCACCCGGCCGCTGACGGCGACCGACGCGCTGGGTCTCTACGACGCGGCCCGCGACGGATCCCTGCGACTCGTCATCGAAGGCCTCGACGAGGACCAGGCGGGACGGCCCGACCGCGCCCTCGCGAAGTACCAGCGCGCGATCCGCGTCGATCCGACGAATCCGTTCGCGTTCCTCGCGCTCGCCCGTCATCACCTCGAAGGCGATTCGCCGGAGGAGGCGAGCGCGTTCCTCGATCAGGCACGTGCGCTCTTCGAGGCCCAGAGTGATCTCGGCCCGTCGGTCGACGTCTGGGGCCTCGGTCTCCGGGCCGGGATCGATCGCGCCCGGGGCCGGGACGAGAAGGCGGACGCACTGCTCTCCCAGGCCAGGCGACTGTCGCCCGAGATCTGGGGCGACGGGCGGCTGTCGGCGCGGGAGCTGCGCTAGCGGTGGCCGTGCTGGGCACGAAGCGCGCGGCGTTCCTGCCGATGGCGCTGATCGCGCTCGCGGTGGACCAGCTCGGCAAGCTGCATACGGCGACGGCCCTCGATCCCGGGGACCGCGCCCCGCTGCTCGGCGACCTCCTCGGCTGGACGAACGTCCCGGCGATGGGCGGCGCCTTCGGCATCTTCCGGGACTGGCTGCCCGGCGCCCAGCTGATCGGCTTCTCCGCGCTCGCCCTCGCGGCGACAGCGATGATCGTCGTCTTCTATCGCGGCCTGGCCCCTGGGGAGCAGGGCAGCGCGGCCGGGTTGGGCGCGATGCTCGGGGGGATCGCGAGCCATACCCTCGACCGGCTCCGCTACGGGTCCGGCGTCGACTTCCTCCACCTGGGTCCGCCGACCTCGAACGTGCTTCCGGACTTCAGCCTCGCGGACGTCGCGATCGTCTTGGGGGTAGCAACCCTCATCATCGAGCTGCTCGCAGCGGAGTTCACGGCTCGCGCGGCGGAGCGTCCACGACGTTAGGGTGAGCGGCTGCGTGAGAGGCGGCGCCGACCGGCGATCGACGCGTCCCCGACGCCCGCCCCCGGCCCATTGCGTTCGGGACGCGGCGCAGAAGGTGACGCTTCCTTCCCTCGTGTGCGCCGGTCGTCGTGGCCTCGCCGAGCGAGCCGCGCGGCCTTCCGATCGGACCGTCGCGCAGGCGGTCGCGTGCGCGACACGGCTCGATTTTTTTCGTCGGCGTTTCGTCGGTCGAGCGAAGATCGAAATTCCTTTGCGGTCGCCCGGCTGCATCGCATCGCACAGACACTGCATTGTGTTATTCGCGCCCGCACGCCGGGACGGCGTTTCGAACTCGTTGACACTTCTCGGACGGTTGCGTTAGAACCTGCCTACCCCCTGGGCCTCATGGATCGACCACCCCTCGACGTACCGCTGCGAACCCGCTGGTTCGATTCGATTTCATCCGTTCCACCGAAATCGATCGCGATATCTCGAGCCCGGAGTCGCCCTTCCTGATCGCCCACACCAGTCCGATTTCCGACGGCGGAGGGCCGAACGAGATCGAAGTGGTGAGCGCGACGCCCCTCTTCGAATCGATCCCGATCGACGGAGCGCGGCCGAAGCAGGAAGCGAGCCGACCCTATGGCCAAGACGTCCAGCAAGCCCAAGAGCGAGTACGCGATCCAGACCGTATCGAACGCGCTCCGCATGCTGGAAGTCTTCCACGAGGAAACCGAGATGGGTGTGAGCGACCTCGCACGACGGCTCGGCCTGCACAAGAACAACGCCTTCCGTCTGCTCGCGACCCTCGAGCTCGCCGGCTACATCCAGCAGACGCCGTCGACCGAGCTCTACCATCTCGGTCCGCGTTGCCTCGAGCTCGGCCATGCCTTCGCGCGCAGCCACACCCTGATGAGCCAGGCTCGCCCGATCCTCGAGAAGCTCGCGCGGGACGCCGGGGAGACGGCCCATCTCGGCGTGCTCTCCGGCCGCGAGGTCGTACACCTCGATGGCGTGCTTTCGGAGCAGCTCGTGCTGACCGGCCTTCGGGTGGGCGATCGACTCGACGCCCACTGCACCGCGCTGGGCAAGTCGCTGCTCGCCGGCGAGATCGCGAACCGCAGCCTCGGCCTCGGGACGACGGAAGTCGAAGACGGCCAGGCGCCCGCCCCGGGGAGCCTGGAGGCGGAGCTCGCGGACGCGACGCTCTCCCGGTACACCGACGCGACCCTCGCGGACCCGACGAAGCTCGTGGAGGAGCTGCGCGCGGTCCAGCTCCAGGGCTACGCGACGGATCTCGAGGAGTATGCGCCGGGGCTTCGCTGCGTCGCCGCGCCGGTCCGCGACGCGAGCTCGCGGGTGATCGGGGCGCTCTCGCTGTCCGGTCCCGCGATGCGCCTCGACGAGGATCGCCTCCACGGACCCGTCGCCGAAGCGGTGACGGGCGCGGCCGCGACCCTGTCGGCCGAGCTGGGATTCGACGCGTAGCGAGCCTCCGGTTCGGGGCGCTGCCCTGGGCCTTCGCCCTTCGCCCTCCGCCCCGGACGGACTCGCGGTGCACCGCGATCCTGGGCGCGCGCGGACTCCATCGCCATGGCGCGCGTTATGCTCCTCGCCCATGGACTTCGAACTCGACGACGCCCTGCTGACCCTGCAGGCCACGGCTCGCCGCTTCGCGGACGAGGAGATCATTCCCCACGCTGCGGAGTGGGACCAGACGGGCGAGCTGCCGCTCCCGGTGCTGGAGAAGGCGTGGGAGCTCGGCCTCTCGCACACCGGGATTCCCGAGGAGCTCGGTGGCGTCGGTCTCCCGGTGAGCGCGGCGGTCGTCGGCGTGGAGGAGCTCGCGCGCGGCTGCGGCGGCGTGACCACGTCGATCATCTCGAACGATCTCGCGCTGAACCCGATCCTGCTCGGCGGCTCCGACGACCAGCGCAAGGAATGGCTCGGCCAGTGCGCGGACGAGTTCAAGATCCTCGCCTTCTGTCTCTCGGAGCCGGGGGCGGGCTCGGACGTCGCCGGCCTCCAGCTCCACTGCGAGCGCGACGGCGACGACTACGTCCTGAACGGGACGAAGGCCTGGATCACGAACGGGGGCTACGCCGACCTCTACAGCGTCTTCGCGACCCTCGACCGGGGCGCCCGTCACAAGGGCATGTGCGCCTTCGTGATTCCCAAGGGCACGCCCGGCCTCGCGCCCGGTCGCAAGGAAGACAAGATGGGCCACCGCGCGAGCAACACGACGCTGGTCCACTTCGACAACGTCCGGGTTCCGGCGAGCCAGCGCCTCGGCGAAGAGGGCGAGGGCTTCAAGATCGCGATGGCGACCCTCGACCGCGCGCGTCCGCAGGTCGCCGCCCTCGCCGTCGGCGTGGCGCGGCGCGCCCTCGAGGAGAGCCTCGCCTACGTGCAGGAGCGAAAGGCCTTCGGCCAGGCGATCGGCGAGTTCCAGGGTCTGCAGTTCATGCTGGCGGACATGGCGAAGTCGATCGAGGCGAGTCGGCTGCTCACGGCCCAGGCGGCGTGGCTGCTAGACGCGGGTCGGAAGTCGGCGAAGCAGAGCGCGATGGCCAAGTGTTTCGCGACCGACACCGCGATGGAAGCGACGACCGACGCGGTCCAGATCTTCGGTGGCAACGGCTACACGAAGGAGTACCCGGTCGAGAAGCTGATGCGCGACGCCAAGCTGATGCAGATCTACGAAGGCACGAACCAGATCCAGCGCGTGGTCATCGCGCGGGAGCTCACGAAGGAATAGGCGCCCCGCGCGGGCCGCTGTCGACCCTGTGCGCCGCGGCATGCCCCCGCGGGCACTCGCGGATCGCGCCTCGCAGCCGGGCGGGAAAGCCGCGAGCCACGCTTCGGTTGCGCCGCGAGATGCCTGTTCGAGCGGGACAGGAAGCCCCGTAAATTGTCGACAATGCTCGGAAAGTCGAGAATTAGAAACGCTCGATTCGTCGACGGGGCACCGTCCTTCGGATAGTCTTCCCAGCCTTTCGCTGGAGCCTCGGCCGGACATGGCCCGCCGGCTCCATCCTCTCCCGCTGCGCCAGCTGTCCCGACGGTTGTTGCAGTACGGAGGCCGAGCGTGTTCCGGGATCCGTCCCGGACTCGACCCGTGTACCGAGGGAGCGGCCTGCGTGCCCTCTCGATCCACCCCCTGACACCACTCCTATCCTCCACCCACCACCAGCCCTCGATTCCCGGGACCACGCGCGAAGCACCCATGATCGGTTGCCGAGCAGGCCTGGAGAGAAACAAAGGACCCCGTTGTGAGCCTCAATGACGACGCCCTCGAATATCACGCGAAGGGCCGCGCCGGAAAGGTCAAGGTCGTTCCGACCAAGGAATGCGTGACCGCGAACGATCTTTCGCTGGCCTACTCCCCGGGCGTCGCTGCGCCCTGCCTCGCGATCGAGAAGAACCCGGAAGACGCGTACAAGTACACGGCCCGCGGCAACCTGGTCGCCGTGCTCTCGAACGGCTCCGCCGTCCTGGGTCTGGGCAACATCGGCGCCCTCGCCGGCAAGCCGGTGATGGAAGGCAAGGGCGTCCTCTTCAAGCGCTTCGCCGACATCGACGTGTTCGACATCGAGGTGGATTCGCAGGACACGGAGGAGATCATTCGCTTCTGCGAGATGATTTCGCCCACCTTCGGCGGCATCAACCTCGAGGACATCCGCGCGCCCGAGTGCTTCGAGATCGAAGAGCGCCTCAAGGAGTCCCTCGACATCCCCGTCTTCCACGACGACCAGCACGGCACGGCGATCATCTCGGCCGCCGCTCTGCTCAACGGCGTCGAGCTCCAGGGCAAGAAGATCGAGGACGTGAAGGTCGTCTTCTCCGGCGCCGGCGCTTCCGCGATCTCCTGCGCGAAGCTCTACAAGGACGTCGGCGTGAAGGCCGAGAACATCCTGATGTGCGACTCCCGTGGCGTCATGTACAAGGGCCGGGGCGAGGGGTACAACAAGTACAAGGAAGAGTTCGTCGCCGAGACGGATCGCCGCACCCTCGAGGACGCGCTCGTGGGCGCCGACGTGTTCGTCGGACTCTCGCAGGCGGGACTCGTCACGAAGGACATGGTGAAGAGCATGGCCGACCGGCCGCTGGTCTTCGCGATGGCCAACCCCGACCCGGAGATCATCCCGCCCGACGCCAAGGACGCGCGCCCGGACGCGATCTGCGCGACCGGTCGCTCCGACTACGCGAACCAGGTCAACAACGTCCTCGGCTTCCCCTTCATCTTCCGCGGCGCCCTCGACGTGCGCGCCACGAAGATCAACGAAGAGATGAAGCAGGCGGCGACCTTCGCCCTCGCGGACCTCGCGAAGCGCGGCGAGGCGGTCCCGGACGCGGTCAAGCAGGCCTACCCGGGCGAGAGCTTCGACTTCGGTCCCGAGTACATCATCCCCAAGCCCTTCGACCCGCGCGTGCTGCTCTTCGTGGCGCCGGCGGTCGCGAAGGCGGCGATGGACTCGGGCGTCGCGACCCAGCCGATCGACCTCAGGGAGTACGAAGGCAAGCTCCAGCAGATGCTGGGCGAGATCGCGTCGCTCTAGCGGCACGGCGCGCTCGATCGACTCGACGGCCGGCCCTCCCCGTTGTGGGAAGGCCGGCCGTTCTGCATTCTGGGTCTCCTTCCCAGCGAGGAGCCTCCATGTTCCAGAAGATCCTGATCGCCAATCGCGGCGAGATCGCCGTCCGCATCATCCGCGCCTGCCGCGAGATGGGGATCGCCTCCGTCGCGATCTACTCCGAGGCGGACGTGGACACGATCCACGCGCGCATGGCGGACGAGGCGGTGTGCTGCGGACCGGCACGGGCGACGGAGAGCTACCTCGACATCGGGAAGATCGTCTCGATCGCGCGGGAGACCGGGGCCGATGCGGTCCACCCGGGATACGGCTTCCTTTCGGAGAACGCGGACTTCGCGAAGGCCGTGACCGAGGCCGGCATCACGTTCATCGGGCCGACGCCCGAAGTCATCGCCGCCATGGGGCGAAAGATCGCCGCCCGCGAGCGCATGCTCGCGGCCGGCGTCCCCGTCGTGCCGGGGGGCGATCGGATCGAGGATCCGAAGGAAGCGCTCCGTGCCGCCGAAGAGATCGGCTATCCGGTGCTCGTGAAGGCGAGCGCGGGCGGAGGCGGGCGAGGCATGCGCCGCGTCGACGACGCCGGCGAGCTCGAGGCGGCGCTCGAGCGGGCGGCGAGCGAAGCCGAGGCCGCCTTCGGTGACGGCGCGGTCTATCTCGAGAAGTTCGTCGACGGTCCGCGACACATCGAGTTCCAGGTGATGGCCGACGCGGCGGGGAACGTGATCCACCTCGGAGAGCGAGAGTGCTCGATCCAGCGTCGTCACCAGAAGCTCGTCGAGGAGTCGCCGGCCTACGGCATGACGCCCGAGTTGCGCGCGGCGATGGGTGACGCCGCGGTCCGCGCTGCGCAGGCCGTGGGCTACGTCGGCGCTGGCACGGTCGAATTCCTGATGGACGCGAGCGGCCACTGGTACTTCCTCGAGATGAACACGCGGATCCAGGTCGAGCATCCGGTGACGGAGGCGGTGACCGGGGTGGATCTCGTGCAGACCCAGATCCGCATGGCCGCAGGAGAGGCGCTCGAGCTCGCCCAGGACGACGTCACGCTCGACGGGCATGCGATCGAGGTCCGGATCTACGCCGAGGACCCGGACAAGGGCTTCATTCCGTCCCCCGGACCGATCGTCGCCTGGCGTGCGCCCGAAGGAAGCGGCGTGCGCCTCGACTCCGGCTTCGAAGGCGGACAGACCGTGACGCCCCACTACGACCCGATGATCGCCAAGCTGATCGTCCACGCGGAGACGCGAGAAGCGGCGATCGGGAAGCTCGCCGCCGCGCTCGAGACCTTCGTGATCGCCGGGATCCGCACGGGGCTCCCCTTCCTTCGGCGGGTCTGCGAGAACGAGGTCTATCGCCGCGGAGAATACGACACGGCCTTCATCGAGGATCACATGAGCGAGCCGCTCCCGCCCCTCGACGACACCACCCGCGACCTCGTCTTCGCGGTCGTCGGCCGGCGCGCGTCGGAGGAGCAGACGGGTGCGACCTCGTTCCGGATCGCCCTCCCGAAGAGCGACGCGCTCGCGGTCGAGGTCGGGAACGAGGGTGTCACCGTCGACGGCCGCGGTGTGGCCCTCGACGTCGCCTGGGAGGACGGGCCCCTCCTCGAGCTGGCGGGCGGTGCCGGCGTGCTGACCCTCGTCGCCCGCAAGAAGGGCGGCTACGACGTGGGGCTGCGCGATCGCGTCCTGCGCGTGAAGTGCGAAGCGAGCGCCTGACGTGATCCTCGAAGTCGCGATCCTCGACGTGCGCCCCGGCCAGAGCGAGGCCTTCGAACGGGACTTCGCCGAGGCCCGGTCCCTGGTGGCCGCGATCGAAGGCTACCAGCGCCACGAGCTGCGGCGCTGCGTTGAAGAGCGCGACCGCTACCTGTTGCTCGTCTGGTGGGACACGCTCGAGGCGCACACCGAAGGCTTCCGCGGCTCGCCGCAGTACGCGCGCTGGCGCGAGCTGCTCCATCACTACTACGACCCTTTTCCGACGGTGGAGCACTACGCGCCCGTCGAGCTCTGAAGAGAGGCCGATCTCCATGCCGCGAAGAATCGATCGACGAACCGTCCTCGGCGCGATGCTCGCCGTCCTGCTCTCCGCGGGCGCGCTCATGGCCGCCGACCCCGGAGCGCCGGGCGAGATCACGTTCGTGGGGAAGAACGCCTTCGCGACCGCGAACGGGACGTTCCACGTCTGGCGGATCGTCGATCGATCGATCGATCTGGACGATCCCGGTGCGAGCTGGGCTGCGGTCGAGATCGACCTCGCGAGCGTCGATACGGGCATCGAGCGAAGGGACGACCACCTGCGCGACCCCGATTTCTTCGAGGTCGAGACCTGGCCCCTGGCCCGGGTCCGCGCCCATTCGCTGGCTTCCGCGGACGTCGACGAAGAGGGCCGGCCGCGCTTCGCCGCCCGCTTCGACGTGGATCTGCACGGCGTCGAGAAGACGCTCGACGGGGAAGTCGTGCTGGTGGGGCGAGATCCGGTGACCTTCGAGGGGAGCCTCGTCGTCGACCGCACGGCGTTCGGTGTCGGCCCCCCGCCGAGCCGCTGGAATCCGATGTCGATCGACGCGGAGATCCCCGTCCGGTTCCAGATCGCGTTCTAGCCCGGGCTCCGCCTAGCGTTCGGTCTTGGCGACCGCGCTGCCCGCACGCTTCGCTTCGCGCCGCGCCGGGTCGAAGAGCCAGGCGACGCCGACCCCCGCCAGGTAGAGCACGATCAGCGGGACGGCCAGCAGGATCTGGCTGACCGGGTCCGGGGGCGTGAGCATGGCGCCCACGACGAAGACGATCAGAACGGCGTAGGGCGTCGCGGAGAAGAGCTGCTTCGCGCTCACGATCCCGGTGATCGACAGGAAGAAGACGAAGAGCGGGAGCTCGAAGGCGACGCCGAACGCGAGGAAGAGGCGCGTCGTCAGGCTGAACACCTCCTTCATCGTCCACGCCGACACGACCCACTCGTTGTCCCAGCTGTTGAAGAACTGGAAGACGATCGGGAAGACCATCGAGTAACCGAAGATGGCCCCCGACGCGAAGAGCACCGTCGAGAAGAAGACGAAGGGCAGGACCGTCTTTCGCTCGTTGTCGTAGAGGCCGGGCGCGATGAAGGCCCAGAGCTGATAGAAGGTGACGGGCAGCGTCAGGACGAAGCCCGCGAGCAGCGCGCACTTGATGTAGGTGAAGAAGATCTCGGTCGGCGCGATCGCCTGGAGCTGACTGTCGTTCTGGCCGAGGGCCTCGACGGCGGGCTCGAGCAGGAAGCCGAAGATCTGCTCGGCGAAGTTGAAGCTGGCGACGGCGCCGACGAACATCGCGCCGACCACCCACATGAGTCGCGTCCGGAGCTCGGCGAGATGCTCCGTGATGGGCAGCGCGCGTTCATCCACGCTCGTCTTCCGTCGAGGCGGGCTTCGCGGCGGACGGCGCCGACGGCTCGGCCGTGCGCCGCGGGGTGGCGGTTCTTCCGACCGGGATGGTCCCGAGACCCTCGTCCGCCGGAGTCGGCTTGGGGTCGGGTGTCGGCTCGTCCGCCGCGGCGGCCGCTTCCGGCTTCGACGAAGCGGTGTCCGCGTCTTCGTCCGCGTCTTCGTCCGCGTGGGCGTCGGCGTGGGCGTAGGGATCGAGGTCGTCGGGCAGCTCGCCCGGGTGCTTCGCGTCCGGGCCCTCGCCGGGCTCCTCCGCGTCCGCTCCAGCGGTCAGGTCGTCTCCCGCCTGCGGCGGCCGATCGTCGGCCTCGGGGCGCTTGACCGGCTTGTGGATCGTGCCCGGGCTCGCGAGTCCGTCGCGGAGCTCGTTCTGGATCTCGTCGAGGGCGAGGCTCTGGCGGAGATCGTGGCTCGCCCGGCGGAACTCGCCGAGCCCCTTGCCGAGGGTGCGGGCGAGCTCCGGCATCCGCTTCGGTCCGAGGACGAGAAGCGCGACGACCAGAATCAGCACGAGCTCCATGGGGCCGATACCGAACATGGCGGGCAATCTAGCAGGTCGGGCGTGGGGTTCGGTGACGATCCCGGGACTCGATGGAGCAGGGAGCGATGCCGCGGACCGTCGAGCCGTCCCGCTGCGACGGGCTCCCGGGCAGGCGCCGTCCGGGGCGTCCTGGCCGTGCGTCGTGCCGGGGCGGGGGCCCCGGAAAGAAGGGGGAGTCGGCCACGCCCCCGATTCGATGTGGCCGACTCCCACGCCCGGACCCACCCTGGGCCGAGCGTGAAACACCCGGGCTCAGCGCGCGCTCGTCGCGGCCTCGGAGCCCGCTCCGCGCCCGACGGTCGCGCGGCTTCGCACGCGCATCATCCGTCGCTGTCCGTTCTCGCGCAGGATCGAGACGCCGGCGCGCGCGCGGCCGCCTTCGGTCTGCTGGCACCACACGACGCGCGCGAGGCCGTCGACCTCGACTTCGCCGTCGATGTCGCGGACGGTCACCTGGAGGAGCTCCCCCGGGCGCACGCGCTCGGGCAGGTCGAGGCCGAGGCCGCCTGCGGAGCGGTCCTGCGTGTAGGCGATGCGGCGGTTCTCCGTCGCGAGTCGCCGCGGGTAGTGGCTGTACTCGACGACGTGGACGACCCGCTGACGGGATTCGAGTCGGAGGGCGACGCCTTCGGAGACGGCTTCGGGAGACAGGGTCATGCGGCACCTCGGTCGCGCTGCGGGGCGGTTTCCTCGGCCTCCGACAGCATGCCCGCTTCCGCGACGGCGTCGGTCGCGCCGCTGATCACGAGCTCACAGAAGATCCCGACGAGGTTCGGGTCGAATTGTCCGCCCGCTTCGCCGCGCAGCTCGACGAGGGCTTCGTCGCGGGTGCGCGCCCGGCGGTAGGGTCGGTCGCAGGTCATCGCATCGAACGCGTCGCAGATGGCGATGATCCGGGAAGCCAGCGGGATTCCGTCGCCGGCGAGGCCGTCGGGGTAGCCCGCGGCGTCGTAGCGTTCGTGGTGATGCCGTACGTACTGCGCGATCGGCGCGTCGAGGCCGAGCGGCAGCAGCAGGCGCTCGCCGATGTCCGCGTGGGTGCGGATCGCGTCGAGGCGGTCGAGCTCCGGGAGCACGACGCCCTGGAGCACGTCCGACGGGGCGCCGACCTTGCCGATGTCGTGCAGGAACGCGGCGGTCCGGATGTTCTTCCGCTCCTCGCGGGAGAGGCAGAGCGCGGCGGCGAGCAGGTCCGCGTAGTAGGCGACGCGCCGCGCGTGACCGCGCATGAACAGGTCCCGGCTCTCGATCGTCTCGGCCAGGACCTCGAGGAACTCGGTCGTCGTCGGGCCGCCTGCACGCGCGTGCCCGGATTCGGGCCCCATGGCGGGCTCTTCGAGGATCTGTCGGAGCCGTTCCTGCGCCAGCGAGCTCGCGCCGAGCTCCTCGAGAACGAGCTCGGCATCGCGGTTGCGGCCGAGTACGCGGCTGATGCCTTCGAGGAAGGCGATCATGCGCGTGCGGCTCTGGCGTCGTTCGAGCGCGCGCTCGACGGAGGCGCTGACCTGGACGACGTCGAAGGGCTTGGTGAGGTAGTCGAAGACGCCGTGGCGGATGCCCTCGACGGCCGTCTCGACCGAGCTGCAGCCGGTGATGATGATGATCTCGGTCTGCGGGAACTCGGCGCGGACCGTGCGCATGAGCTCGTCGCCCTTCATGCCGGGCATGTTCAGGTCGACGGTCACGAGGTCGATCGCGGTCGTGCGCAGGAGGTCGAGCGCTTCGGCCCCGCTCTCCGCGGTCGCCACGTCGTAGCTCCCGGAAAGGATCATCCGGAGCGACTCCCGCGGCCCCCGCTCGTCGTCGACGACGAGGATGCGGGCGCGCTCCGGCGCTTCGAGGGACGGGCTGTCGGGCGTGAAGGATTCGCTGGCCATGCCCCGGGGTAGAGCAAGGGCCGTGCCACTCGGGTCGGCGGCCGGCGGCGGAGCCTCAAGTGCCCGGGACAGCGACGCTTTTCGGGCCGACGGGTCGACGCCCACCCGCGGGCCCGCCCTGACCCGATTCGTACCGATCGGGACGACCCGGGAGAAGGGTCGCCAACCCCTCGAAAAGACAGGGGTTTTCGGGCCGTACGAATCGGAACGGGGGACCCCCTCGATTCGTACGGAGCGGAACCGCCTACTCCGGCTCCTCGATCCCCAGCTTGTCCATCTTCAGCTTGAGGACGCGGCGCGTGATTCCGATCGCGCTGGCTGTCTTGGTCTGGTTCCAGCCGTTCGCGGCGAGCGCCTCGCGCAGGATGTCGGTCTCGAAGCGCGCGACGGTCTCTTCGAAGCCGCGCTCGCCCTGGCGCCACTGCTCGCGCAGGGCCTCCGCCTGCCCGGAGTGGCCGATCGCCGGCGGCAGGTCTTCGCGGTCGATCGTCTCGCCTTCCGCCATCGCGAGGGCGTACTCGATCGCATTCTCGAGCTCGCGCACGTTGCCGGGCCAGCCGTAGCCTTCGAGCGAACCGATCGCCGCCGGGGCGAGCTTGCGGTCGGGGCCGAGCCGCTCGAGGAAATGCTGCGCGAGGAGCCGGATGTCCTCGCGGCGATCGCGGAGCGGCGGGAGCGAGACCGGCACGACGGCCACGCGGTAGTAGAGGTCCTCGCGGAAGTTCCCGTTCTTCACTTCTTCGGCGAGATCCCGGTTCGTCGCGGTCACGATCCGGACGTCGACGGTGATCGACTGCGAGGAGCCGACGCGTTCGAAGGTGCGCTCCTGCAGCGCGCGCAGCAGCTTGACCTGCACGGCCTGGTCGAGCTCGCCGATCTCGTCGAGGAACAGCGTGCCGCCATCGGCCGCCTCGAAGCGTCCCGCGCGCCTCTCCGAAGCTCCGGTGAAGGCGCCCTTCTCGTGGCCGAAGAGCTCGCTCTCGATCAGCTCCGACGGAATCGCGCCGCAGTTGACGGCGACGAAGGGCGCGTCGGCGCGCGGGGACAGGTCGTGGATCGCGCGCGCCACGAGCTCCTTGCCCGTCCCGCTCTCGCCGGTCACGAGCACCGTCGCCTCGGCCTTCGCGATCCGCTCGATGGTCCGGAACACGTCGCGCATCGCTTCGCTGCGGCCGACCATCGCGCCGAGCTGCTGGCGCTCCTCGATCTCGTCGCGGAGCCGCTCGACCTCGTCTTCGAGCTCGCGCTTCTCGAGCTTGTCGCGGACCTTCAGCCGGAGCGCGTCGAGCTCGAAGGGCTTCGTCACGAAGTCCGCCGCGCCGCGCTTCATCGCCCCGACCGCCGCGTTCACCGTGTTGGTCGCGGTCAGCACGATCACCGGCGCACGCACCCCACGCTCGGCGAACTCCTGGAGCAGGTCGAGTCCGCTCCGCCCGGGCATCACGAGGTCGAGGAGCACGACGTCCGGCGTCGCGAGGGCGACCTCCCGGAGCGCCTCGTCGACGCTTCCGGCGACCGTCACGTCGCCTTCGGATTTCAGCAGCATGCGCAGGGATTCCTGCACGCCCGGCTCGTCGTCGACTACCAGAATGCGAGGCATTCCGGGAGCTTACCACGCCTGTTGCCACTTCCTGCGGTTTCGCGCGCGATTCGCGGGGATCCGACGCACCCGGGTGTAGGGGCGCCCGCGCGGGGCCGGCTTCCGGTCCGGCGGCTACGCGGGGGTCGGGAGGTCGACCAGGATCAGGGTCTCGGCGCCGTCGGTCGCGTCGACGGTCAGCTGGCCGCCGGAGGCCTCGACGATCGTCTCCGCGAGCACGTACTCGAGGACGTTCGCGGCGGCGCCCACGTCGGCGAGGCCGCTCGTGTCCCCGGCGCCGAGCTCGGCGGCGCCGCGCCGCTCGGGGTCGTGGTGGCGCAGGAGGATCCGGAGCCGGGGCCGCCCGTCGGCGGCCCGGTCGATCCGGCGGGTCGCGACGAAGAGGTCTCCGCGCTCGGGCAGCGAGGCGAGGGCCCGGTCGAGGAGACCTGCCAGGGCCACCTCGAGCCCGGTCGGATCGGCCCAGGCGACCGGGGCGTCCCGTTCGAGCTCGCGCAGGACCAGGAGACGCCGCTCGCCGATCGAATCGCGGCGGTCGTCGAGCAGCCGCTCGAGGAGCGCCGACACGTCGACGGGCATCGACTCGATCTTCTCCGGCGCGGCGGCGCTCGAGAGACGCCCGACGACTTCGTCGATGTGCGCGACGTCGCGGCCGACGAGCTCCCGGAAGCGGTCGCGGAACTCGGCATCGTCGAAGTGCTCGTCGAGGAGCTCGGTGAACGTGCGGATCGAGACGAGCGGATTGCGGATCTCGTGGGAGAGGCTGCGGGCGAGCCTTCGCCAGCTCTCGCGTCCGGGCTCCGGCGGTTCGGGCCCTTCGACCGCGGCCTGCGCGAAGGTCTCGGCGCCGAGCTCCGTCGACACGTCGCCTTCGCTCCCGGGACCGTCGAGGGCATCGATCGCCGCGGTCGCCTCGGCGACGTAGGCGCGTTCGTCGAGTGCACCGGTCTCCGGGCGGGGTCCGTCCTCGTCGGGCGTCGCGGGCAGTCCCTCCGCGAAGGCGCGCTCGAGGTCGGCGGTGGCGGGGCTCGGCTCGCCGACGGCGCTCGTCGCCTCGGTGACCGGCGGCGACGCGGGCGGGATGACCGGCGCGTCGGCGAAGCGAGTACGCAGGTCGTCCGGCGCCGCGGGGCCGGACGTCGCGAAGTCGTCTCCTTCGACCGGGCGCGTGGCGAGGGCGACGGCGGCTCCGGTCGCGTCGAGGTCCGCTGCGCGGAGCGGGTCCCGACTCGTTCCGGCCAGCGCCGTCCACAGAAGGGTCTCGACCGCGCTGCGATCGCCCACCCAGGCTTCGCTCTCGAGCACCGTGAGGGCGTCGTCCGCGAGGCTCCGCGTCGGTCCGCCGACGCGGGCCGTCCAGCTGGCGAGGACGTGTTCCGCAAAGGGCCGGACGGCGCCGGGATCCTCTGCGAGGCTCGGGACGTCCACGACGAGCGCGGCGAAGGCGCCGGCGAGAACCGGCTCGAGTGCGTCGTGCGCCCCGCCCGGGCCCGCCGTCGCGATCACGCGAAGGCGCGTGCCCGCCGGGCCGACGCCGAGGCGCAGCCACTCGGCGAGGGCGCGCTGGGCCTCGGCGGGGAGCGCGTCGAGCTCCTCGATCCGGAGCGACGTCTGCGCGGCCGTTCGGGCGGCGAGCTGCTCGGCATCGCGGATCTCCCGACCCTCGATCCGGGCCGACTCCGCCGTTCCCGCCGGCGTGCGGAAGAGCTCCGCATAACGTGCGACGAGGCTTCGGCCGCTGCCGGGGACACCGCGAACCAGGAGCGGCAGCGGCGCCAGGGCGGGATCGAGGGCACGGAGCAGACCGGGCACGTCGAGTGCGCCGAACCAACCCGAGAAGCGTTCGGTGATCCGGTCGCGCTCGTGGCGTGCGGAGAGGGGTGCCGCGTTCCGGTGGGCCGACGCGCTCCGAATCAGCGCGCGCAGCGCACGCGGGTCCGGACGCTCGTCCGCGAGCTCGTCTTCGCGCGCCGAGAAGAGTCGCCGGATCTCGGGGGCGTCGTCCGGACTCGCGAGGAAGAGACGCCGCGCCGACGCGAGGGTGTCGCGATGGCGGTGGACGAAGTCGAGCTCGGCCTCGAAGTCGCCGCGCGGCGCGATCACGATCGCGACGGGGGCGGTCGCGTCCGCGAAGACCGCGTCTCCCGGGGCGCCGACCCGCAGCCGATCCGCGGGCAGGCCCGTCGCTCGCGCGAGCGCGCGGCGCGGTGCGGCCTCGCGATCGAGGATCCAACAGGTCTGATTCGAGGAGGGCTCGGTGGGCATCTCGGGGGTCTCCGCCTCGCGCGACTCGAAGAGGACGAGTCGGCACGGACGGCTCAGTGGGTTCGAGACCGGGCCAACGAGACCGGCGCGGACCGCAAGGAAGACAACGACAACGAAGGAACAGCAGAAGAAGACGGACGCACGCGCATCCGCCGAAGCGGAGGCTTCGTCAGACTACCCCGTCCGGGACCGGCGGGGCCACGAGAGTCGGCGGGTTCCCGCTCGGATTCGCGCCTTCGGGAGACGGCATCCGCTCGATCGGCAACGCGAGTGCAGGTAACGTGCAGCCGGTCCACGGGGGGACGCGCCGCCCCGGCGGTGAGGTCCGGATCTCCGGACCCGATCCCCGGCGCGGACGGGAGGAGCGCGAGTGTCGCCTGGAGCGAGCGGACGGGTGCGCGTCGCCCGGATGCAGGAGATGGATCGGGTCGCCGCGCTCTGGGCGATGATCACCGAGCACCACGCCGGCCTGGATCCCCTCTTCAGCATGCGCCGGGGGACCGTCGCCGAGGGCGAGCTGCGGGAGCTGCTCCGGGCGATGTCGCGGGATCCGGACGCGGAGATCCTGGTCTTCGACGCGAGCGGAGAGGAGGAAGGCCCGAGCGATCTGGTCGGTCTCTGCATCGTCCGCATCGACCATGCACCGCCGATCCTCGAGGAGACCGAGCGCGCGGAGATCACCGACGTCGGCGTCCGCCCCACCCATCGCCGCCAGGGCATCGCCCGCCAGCTCGTCGCGGCGGCGTTCGACTGGATCCGGGACCGCGGGGTCGAGCGCGTGGAGCTCCAGGTCGCGAGCGGGAACGTCGAGGGCCAGGCCTTCTGGCGGGCGCTCGGCTTCTCCGATCTGATGGACGTGCTTCACAAGCGATTGGAATCCCGGTAACTTCCGGCCCCGGCGCGCCCGCGCCGATTCCCCTTTCTCCTCCCCAGTGCGCGCCCCTGCGCGCATCCCTCTGGTACCCCCATGTCCAAACTCAACCCGATCGCGCAGTCCCTGAACGAGCAGCTCGAGAAGGCCGCTCCCGAGGTCCTCGGGATGCTCTCCGAGTACGGCCGACGCCTCTACTTCCCGAAGGGCATCATCTCCCAGACGGCCGAGGCGAAGCAGAAGGCCACGCGCTTCAACGCGACGATCGGGATCGCGACGGAAGAGGGATCGCCGATGATCCTGCCGTCGATCGCGTCGCAGATCGGCGACGTGTCGGCGCAGGACGCGGTGACCTACGCGCCCCCGCCCGGACGGCCGGGGCTGCGCGACGCCTGGCGCGAGAAGCTCCTCGCGGAGAACCCGTCGCTGGCCGGCAAGCGCTTCGGACAGCCGATCGTGACGAGCGCGATCACCCACGGTCTGTCCCTCGCGGGCGAGCTCTTCCTCGACCCGGGCGACGTGATGCTGCTCCCCGACAAGCTCTGGGGCAACTACCGCCTGACCTTCGAGGTCCATCACGGCGCCGAGATCCAGACCTTTCCGTTCTACAAGGAAGAGGGCGGGATGGACACGGACGCCTTCGCGACCCGACTCGGCGAGCTCGCCGAAGGCCGCGACAAGGTCGTCGTGCTCCTGAACTTCCCGAACAACCCGACCGGCTACATGCCGACGGAAGCGGAAGGCGACGCCCTCGCGGCGGCGCTCGAGGCGCAGGCCGAGAAGGGCACGAAGCTCGTCGTGCTCTGTGACGACGCCTACTTCGGACTCTTCTACCACCTCGGTGGCCCGTCGATGACCGAGTCGCTCTTCGGGAAGCTGACGGGGCGCCATCCGAACCTGCTCGCGGTGAAGCTCGACGGCGCGACCAAGGAGCTCTTCGTCTGGGGTCTGCGCTGCGGCTTCATCACCTTCGGCCCCGGCCGCGCGGACGGCGCCGCCGAGGTCTGCGAAGCCCTCGACGCGAAGACCCGCGGCGCGATTCGCGGCGGGATCTCGAACGTCCCGCAGCTCTCGCAGACGCTCGTCGAACGCACGCTCCAGAACCCGGATCTCCAGAAGGAGCGGGACGAGAAGTGCGAGACGCTGCGCGTGCGCGCGGAGCGCGTCTACGAGGTCGCGAACCGGGCCGAGTACCAGGACTCGTGGAGCGTCTATCCCTTCAACAGCGGCTACTTCATGCTGGTGAAGGTGAACGGCGTCGACGCGGAGAAGCTCCGCGTCCATCTGCTCGACGAGCACCAGGTCGGCCTGATCGCGACGTCCGCGACGGACATCCGCGTGGCGTTCAGCTGTCTCGACGCGAACGACGTGGAGCCCCTCTTCGCGGCGCTGCATCAGGCGATCGGCGAGCTGAAGGGCTAGTCGCCTAGATGCCGCCTCCGCCATCGAGGCGGCTTCGGCGTCGGCGCGCGAGGTCGTCCGCCAGCCGGGCGATGCCGCGACTCGCCGTGTCGTCGAAGGCGCCGGGCACGAGCGCGTGCCAGAAGCATGCCCCCGCCAATGCGAGCAGGCGGAGCGCGATCCGCGCGGCCGCGGCCGAGTGCTGCCAGTAGCTCTCCTGGACGGCGGCGGGATGCTCGGCGAACCAGCGCCGCCACGGATTCGTCGCGAGCGGAGCGCTCATGCTGTCTCTCCGCTCGGCGTCGCGGGCCGAAGACGTCGCTCGAGGCTGTAGGCGCCGGGGCCGCGCACCATGAAGTGGATCAGGCCGCCCAGCAGCGCGACGTTCTTGAACAGCGGGCCCACGTGCGTCGGATCGCCGACGTGCGTCGTGATCGTGATCGGAATCAGGACGGCGAAGAGGCCGAGGGCCGCGTGTCGGGCGAGGAAGCCGGCGGCCAGCGCGGCGCCCCCGGCGACGAGCGCGCCGCCGCTCAGCGCCATCAGGATCTCCGGCGGGCCGAAGAGGTCGGCGAGGTGTCCGAGCGGGGCGGCCTCGAGGCGGGCGAGCATCACGTCCTGCTGCACGAAATGGCCGAGGCCGGCGACGAGGAAGATGAGGCTGAAGAGCACCCGGAAGATCCCGTCCGAGGCAGCCTCCAGGCGTGTTTCGTTCGACATGGACGTCTCCTGGCTAGAGACCGTGTTTCCGTCTCTTCCGCCAGAAAGTTGCACGACTCATGCCAAGCCTCGCCGCGGCCGCGCCGACGCGCCCTCCTTCGAGCCGCAGCGCCTCCCGAAGGCGCGCGCGCTCGGTCGACTCGGCCGGCTCGGCCACGGCGTCCGATCGGGACTCCGCTGAAGCCGTTCGAGAGGCGAGCTCCGGGGGCAGCTCCGAGGGGAGCAGCTCTTCCCCGCGTCCGACCGCGAACGCGTACTCGACGGCGTTGCGGAGCTCGCGCACGTTGCCGGGCCAGGCGTGATCGAGCAGGGCCCGCATGGCCTCGGGCGCGATCGTCGCGATCCGCCTCGGCCCGGTCTCGTTGAAGCGCCGGAGGAAGTGCCGGAGGAGCACGTCGACGTCGCCCTGCCGGGCGCGCAGCGGCGGAACCTCGATCGGTACGACGCGCAGCCGATACATCAGGTCCTCGCGGAAGCGTCCGGCGCGGACCTCCTGCTCGAGGGCGCGATGCGTCGCGGCGACGACCCGCACGTCCACGGGCAGCTCGGCCGACGCGCCGACGGGCGTGACGACGCGTTCCTCGAGTACGCGAAGCAGCTTGCTCTGCATCTCGAGCGGGAGCTCCGCGACCTCGTCGAGGAAGAGCGTGCCGCCGTCGGCCTGCGCGAAGAGTCCCTTGCGATCCTTGACGGCCCCCGTGAAGGCACCGCGAACGTGCCCGAAGAGCTCGCTCTCGAGGAGCCCGGGCGTGAGCGCCGCGCAGTTCACCGCGACGAAGGGACCGGCGGCGCGGTGACTCTCGAGATGGAGTGCCCGGGCGACCAGCTCCTTGCCCGAGCCGCTCTCCCCGTGGATCAGCACGGTCGCGTCGGTCTCCGCGACGTTCCGGAGGGTCTGGAACGCGCGCTTCATGCCCGCGTCACGCGTCACGAGGTCGTGAAACTGCTCGGCGTCGCTGGGCATCGCGAAGGGATCGGCCGCGCCGCCCTCCTCGACCCGGGGCGGACCGGTCGGCACGAGGACTTCGATGCCGCCCAGGAACGCGTCGTCCTCGCCGAAGAAGGCGCGGGCGAACTTGCGGGTGGGGATCCAGCGCTCGTCTGCCCGGTAGAGCTCGATCTCGACGTCGTCGATCGATCCGTACCGGGCGATGCCGCAGCCGATCGTGCAGGTGCGACAGCGGATGGAGCTGAGACAGAGTCGGCCGACGGCCTCGTCCCGGCCGTAGCCGAGCACCTTCTCCGCGCCGTCGCTCCACAGGACGACGTTGCGCTCGGCGTCGACGGCGAAGACGGCGGCGTCCGGGAGGAGCGACGCGAGCGTCCGGAACGCGTCGGCGGGGCCGACGCGGTCGAGCAGGGTCTCGAGGCTCTCGGGCACGGCCAGCTCCTGTTTCACTGTCTCAAGGATGAAACGCGACGAGACGGTCGATGTTTCAGATGAAACGACATCTCGCAGCGGGAAACAAGCTCTCGGTCTGCGAGAGGCCGTTCGGGGACCCTCGCGTTGGAACGGGAAATGCAACATCGTGTTTCGAATGCAGGATCCCCGGACCCGATCGAGATGAAGACCGAGACCTTCTTCGACCCCGAGACCTGGACGCTCACCCACGTGGTCTTCGACCCCGCCGAGCGCGTCGGCGTGGTGATCGACCCGGTCCTCGATTTCGACCCCGTCACCGGCCGCACGCGCACCGACGCTGCCGAGCAGGTGGCGCGCTTCCTCGACCGGGAACGTCTCGCCGTGCCCTTCGTCCTCGACACCCACGCCCACGCGGATCACGTCACCGCGATGCCCTTCTTCAAGTCCCGCTTCGGGGCGCGCAGCGCGATCGGGAAGGAGATCGTCCACGTCCAGCGCACCTTCGCGGCGCTCTTCGATCTCGGGGACGACTTCGCCTGCGACGGAAGCCAGTTCGACCGCCTTCTGTCCCACGGCGAACGACTCGACGTCGGCCCCTTCGAGATCGAGGCCTGGCATACCCCCGGCCACACGCCGGCGTGCATGAGCTACCGCGTCGGCGACCTGCTCTTCGTCGGCGACGTGCTCTTCCAGCCCGACTACGGAACCGCGCGGTGTGATTTTCCCGGCGGATCGGCCGTCGACCTGTACCGCTCGATCCGCACGCTCTACGCCGAGCTTCCGGCAGAGACGCGTGTCCTGACGGGGCACGACTATCGACCCGGCGGCCGCCCGGTCGCCTTCGAGTCGACCCTCGAGGCGCAGCGATCCTCGAACGTCCAGCTGCCGGCGTCCGTCGACGAGGCGGACTTCGTGCGGTTCCGGGAAGAGCGGGACGCTTCCCTCTCGCTCCCGCGTCTGATGCTGCCTTCGGTCCAGCTGAACATCCGCGCGGGCGAGTTCCCGGAGCCCGCCGGAAACGGACTCGCCTACCTGAAGATTCCCTTGAACGCGCCGATCGGCGGGCGCTCGGGAGGTCGCCCGCGATGATCGTCGACGACGCGAAGACCTCCGGAAGCGGACGCGCTCACGCCTCCGGGAGAACGCCATCATGACGGAGTTCACGCCCTGGTCGTCCGCCCTGGGCGGCCTCCTGATCGGGATCGCCGCGGCGGTCCTCTGGGTCGGGAGTCGCCGCATCGCCGGGATCAGCGGCATCGTCGCGAATACGATCTTCCCGGGAAGCGCCGGCGAGGTCGGCTGGCGGAGCGCGTTCGTGCTCGGCCTCCCGATCGGTGCGGCCGTCGTCGCCGGGTTCGGCGGACCGCTCGAGGTCTCGGTCGAGGCCGGCCCGCTTCGCCTGATCGTCGCAGGTCTGCTCGTCGGCTTCGGCACGCGACTCGGCAACGGCTGTACGAGCGGTCACGGAGTCTGCGGTCTCTCGCGCGGCTCGGTCCGGTCGCTCGTCGCGACGATGACGTTCATGGCCGCGGGCGCCGCGACCGTGTTCGTCTTCCGCCATCTCCTGGGAGCGTTCGAATGAGAGACGGAATCGTCGCCCTCGTTTCGGGCGTGACCTTCGGTGCCGGTCTGGCGCTCGCCGGGATGACGAATCCGGCGAAGGTGCTCGGATTCCTCGACGTGGCCGGCGCCTGGGATCCGAGCCTGGCGTTCGTGATGGCGGCCGCGCTCGGGGTCTTCGCCGTCGCGTATCGCTTCACGCGCGACGAGGTCGAGACGCCTTCCGGAGTCGATGCGCGGCTCGTCGTCGGCGCGACGCTCTTCGGTGTCGGATGGGGGCTCGCGGGATTCTGTCCCGGGCCCGCGATCGCCGCGCTGTCGACGGGTTCGTCGGGCGTCGTGATCTTCGTGGTCGCGATGATCGCCGGGATGGGGCTCTATCGCGTCTTCGAGAAGGCCTGACGCGATCCGGCTTCCTCGGACTCGATCCGGTCGAAGGTCCGCACGATCTCGATCGTGAGGCGGATGCTCTCGACCAGTGTCTCCTCCGCGATGCGTTCGTCGATGCCGTGGACGCGGCGGCTCTCGCCCGCGGTGAGCGCGCGGGGCACGAAGCCGTAGCTCGTGATGCCGAGCTCGCGGAACCAGTGGGCGTCGGTGAATCCGCCGATGAGGCGGGGGACGACGAGGCCGGGCTCGGGTTGCTCGCCGGCGACCTCTTCGATCGCGCGGAACAGGGGGCTGTCCGGGGAGGAGGCGATCGCCGGGAAGCTCAGCAGCTCGGTCACTTCGATCGAGGCGTCGTCCACGACCCGGCGAACGGCGTCGGCGAAGCTCGTGCAGGATTCGCCCGGGAGCAGCCGCGCATCGAGCTGCGCGCGGGCGCTCGCCGGCGCGACGTTCGTCTTGGGGGCGCCTTCGAGCACGGTGATCGACACTGTATTGCGTACGAGCGCGTTCTGGGCCGGCTTGCCGAGGAAGCGGCGCCGGAAGCCTTCGTCGTTCTCGAGGGTCGTCTCGAGGAAGAGGTAGCCGGGGCGATCCCACTCCTCGGCGACCGGCGCGAGCGCCGTGAACATCTGCTCGACCTCGGGGATCACCCGGATCGGCGTCTCGACGCGGCGGATCCGGTCGAGGGCGGCGACGAGGCGCGGGACGGCGGCGTCGCCCGTCGGCGACGAGCTGTGCCCGGCGCGACCGCTGGCTCGGAGCTCGAGCCAGCAGGGCGCCTTCTCGACGATCGCGACGCCCCAGATCGGAGGCCGCTCGCTCTCGCGGCCCGCGGTGACCTGGACGCCGCCGCCTTCCGTCAGCAGGTAGCCCACGCCTTCGAGCAGCTCCGGGTGATGCTCGACGAGCCAGCCGGCGCCGTCGCGTCCGCCGGTCTCTTCTTCGGGGGTCGCGAGGAAGACGAGATCGCGATCGAGCACGATGTCACTGTCGGCGATCGCCGCCATCGCCATCAGATGGCTCACCCCGACGCCCTTCGCATCGAGGGCGCCGCGTCCCCAGACGAACCCGTCCCAGACCTCGCCGGCGAAGGGGTCGACGCTCCACTCGCCCGGGTCGGCGGGAACGGTGTCGAGGTGGGAGAGCAGCGCGAGGGCCGGTCGGTCGCCCTGCCCGCGCAGCCGTCCCCAGACGGCGGCGCGGCGCGGCCCGCCCTCCGGGCCGGGGGTCTCGATCACCCGGGCCTCGATTCCGGCGCGGCGGAGCTCCGCGGCATAGCGGCGCGCGAGGGCCCGTTCGTTGCCCGGCGGATTCGCCGTCCGGATCCGGATGGCGTCCGCGAGGACCTCCGGCGCCCGCTGAGAGGCCGGCCCGCGCTCGAAGATGCGGTCGAAGGGCCAGAGCGCCTGGGCCTCGCTCGAGAGGCCGCCGAGGGTCGCGAAGAGGAGCACGACCAGGACGAGCCCGCCTGCGAACGCAGGTCCTCCTGCGCGTCCCAGGCGGTGTTTTCGGAGCGGGAGCAGGTCCAGGCGGGCGTCGCTCGCGGGGCTTTCTTCGGGATCGGCGGCCATGCCACTCCAGGTGGGGGGACCTGTCGCCGGGGAGGCTGCGAGAGGATAGACCTCGCCGGCCGGCGAACCAGGGGCGGGGGAGGCCAAGGGCGAGCGGTCGGTCCAAAGCGGGGTGAAAAGGACCCTAAACGCAGTTTGAAAACGCCGAAAGCGCTGCATCGACGAGCCCATCGGGCTAAACATTGCCGCGGAGTGAGAGCCCCCAGGAGCATCTGAAATGCAACGCGATCCTTCCGACGGGGAAGGGCTTCGGACCGACTCGGTCTCGGACCGCCCCGCCGAACGCAGGACGATGGACGAACTCGACCGCCCGCTGATCTCCCGGAACGGGATCGGTGGCCTGCTGGTCGTCTTCGCCGTCGTGTTGGGCTTCGGGGTCGGGAGCGAGATCGGCTCGGCCGAGGACGCGACGCAGATCGATGCGACGGCCGGGGTCTCCGCCGCGATGGCGGGCGAGTACACGAGCGCCGCGACCACCCTGGCCGCGCATCATCCGCAGGCGCCTCCGACCGTGAGCGCGCGCGCGGGCGCCACCCGGGTCTCCCATTCGCCGAGCGATCGGCCGACCACCGAGAGCCTGGCGGCGAACCCGCCGGCCGGCATCGCGATCGACGACCTCCCGGTCCACCGCTCGCCCTCCGGCCATGACCCGATCGAGCACTTCACGATCGTCACGCGCGGGAAGATCGCCCGCGGCGAGAGCCTCGGTGCGTCGCTCCGTCGTCAGGGCATCGACCCCTCGGCCGTGCACCTCGTCGCGACCGAGATGCGAAAGGTCTTCGACTTCCGTCACTCCCGCCCCGGTGACACGTATCGCCTCGGGCAGGACGCCGACGGTCGCGTGCTCGACTTCCGTTATGCGCAGAGCCCGGAAGAGAGCTTCTACATGGCGTGGGAAGGGACGCGCTACGTCGTCCGCAAGGAGTCGACCGAGCTGCGCCCGCTCGTCGCCAAGATCGCGGGGATCGTCGACTCTTCCTTCTACGGCGCCGTGCTCGCCCTCGGCGAACAGAGCGCCCTCGCCGCGGAGTTCTCGCGGATCATGGCCTGGGACATCGACTTCAGCCGCCAGGTCCATCCGGGCGACGAGTTCCAGATCCTCTACGAGCGTCTCTACCGCGCCAACGACGACGGCGAGGACGTCTACGTCAAGCCGGGCCGCATTCTCGCGGGCCGCTATGTCGGCAAGAACGGCGAGCACACGGTCGTCTACTTCGAAGACGAGAACGGGGAAGGCGCCTATTTCCGTCCGGACGGAACGAGCATCGAGCGGGCATTTCTGGCCGCTCCCCTCGAGTTCAGCCGCATCAGCTCCCGCTTCACCCGCGCGCGTCGCCACCCGATCCTGAACGTCACGCGACCCCATCGCGGCATCGACTACGCGGCGCCGCACGGCACGCCGGTCTGGGCGGTCGCCGACGGCGTGGTCGAATATCGCGCCCGCGCCGGCGCCTCGGGCAACCTCGTGCGGATCCGTCACCGCGACGGCCTGACGTCCCACTACGCGCATCTCGCCTCCTTCGCCGCGGGTCTCGAGGTCGGGGACCGCGTCGAGCAGAAGCAGATCATCGGCTACGTCGGGACGACCGGTCTCTCGACCGGTCCGCACGTCTGCTTCCGCGTGAAGCGCAACGGGGTCTACGTGGATCCGATGAAGATCGGCGGGCCGGCCGGCGAGCCCATCGACGCGGCCCGTTTCCCGGTCTTCCGCTCGGTTCGCGACCAGCTGCTCGCGGATCTCGGCGTCGGAAACGGTCCCGTCGCGCTCGCCGACGAAGCGCTCTAGCGCACTCGCCACCCGGGCGATCGGCTCCGGACCGACGCAGCCACCGCGCCCGCCGTGGAGAGGACCCGCATGAGTCTCGAGGATCGACTGAAGGGGATCGCCGAAGGCGTCGCCGAGCGCGAGCGTCGCCACGCCGCGGACATGGCCCACGCCGCGGAGAAGCTGGGCGCGCTGCGCGAGACTGTCGCGGGGGCGATCGAGGTCTTCAACGCGACCGTCGCCCCGGACGTGCCCCACCTCTCGATCGACGTGTCCCCCGTGCGCCTCGACGAGAAGCATCTGCATGCCCACGAGTTCGAGCTCGCCCGGGGTCGCCACCGCGCGCTGGTGATTGCCAAGAGCAAGTCCGAGTTCACCCTGGTCGGCCCCTTCCGGACCGGGAAGAGCGAGGGGCCCTGCCGGACGTTCCCGTTCTCCGCGGAGTCCGATCTCGAGGACGCGATGGAAGACTTCCTCGAGCGCTTCCTCGAAGAGGCGACGGCGCCCTGACGACGGAATTCGGGACGACCTTCCGTCCGAGCGCGTCCCTGCGCGCGGTGCGGAACGGGGCGGCGATCCGCGTCGGGACCGAGAACCGCGCGAAGCTCGGGGCCGTGCGCGATGCGTTCGCGGGCTTCTTCGATTCGGGCGAGGCGCTCGAGCTCGTGCCCGTCGGCGTCGAGAGCGGCGTTCCGGAGCAGCCGATCGGTTGGACCGAGATCGTCTCCGGCGCGCGGAACCGGGCGCGGGCGGCCTTCGACTCGGGGCCCTGCGGGCTCGCGGTCGGGATCGAGGACGGGCTCGCGCGGCTGGTCGAAGGACCCGCCGACGAAGCCCGGCCCGCAGACGGTTTCTTCAACGTGGGCTGCGCCTGGATCACCGACGGGACCCGTGACGGCCATGGCTTCTCCTCCGGCTTCGCCTACCCCGCAGGCGCGCTGCTCCCCGCCGTCCGGGACCAGGCGCCGATCGGCGACCTCTTCGATGACCACTGGTCGCAGCATCGAACGCCCGAGGCCGATGGCGCCGGGATCGACCCCGGCGCACCTTCGGGCCGCAGCGGCGGCAACATCGGCCGGCTGACCGGCGGACGCCTCGATCGATCGGCCTACGGGGCGCAGGCGGTCGTCTGTGCGTTGATTCGCTTTCTGCACACAGATCTCTACGATTAGGCACCGCCCGGACCGCCCGATCCGCACGGTACCGAGGAGCCCCCCCACCATGAATCCGCACGACCGACCCGTCGAGGGTGTGGGCGACCTGCTGGCCTATTTCGATGCGGCCGAGACGCCGCGCGAAGACTGGGCCGTGGGAACGGAGCACGAGAAGGTCGGTGTCTACGCCGACACCGGGGACCGCGTGCCCTACGAGGGGCCCTACGGAATCGGTGCGCTGCTCGAGAAGGTGCACGCGGCCGTCGGCTGGGAGCGCGTCGAAGAGCGTGGCCGGGTGATCGCGCTCCAGAAGGACGGGGCGAGCATCACCCTCGAGCCCGGGGGACAGATCGAGCTCTCCGGCGCGCCGCTCGCGACGACCGGTGAGACCTGCGCCGAGTTCAATACCCACGTCGATCTCGTGAAGGAGCTCAGCGACGACTTCGGGATCGCCTGGCTCGGCCTCGGCATCGACCCCTTCCACGACGTCGACGATATCCCGCACATGCCCAAGGGCCGCTACGACATCATGCGCAGCTACCTGCCGACGCGCGGTGGGCTCGCCCTCGAGATGATGCACGCGACGGCGACGGTCCAGGCGAACTTCGACTACGCGAACGAAGCGGACATGATCGCGAAGATGCGCGGGGCGCTGCTCGCGACGCCCGTGATCTCGGCGCTCTTCGCGAACTCGTCGATCTCGGGCGGACGCGAGAACGGCTACGTGTCGAGGCGCCTCGTGATCTGGCGCGACACCGATCCCGATCGCTGCGGCCTGATCCCCTGGGTCTTCGATCCGGACTTCGGATACGAGCGCTACCTGCAGTGGGCGCTCGACGTGCCGATGTTCTTCCTGATCCGCGACCACGGCTACCACGCCGCGGGCGGCCTGACCTTCCGCCAGTTCATGGAGCGCGGCTTCGAGGTGGACGGCCAGGTCCATCGGCCGACCGTGCGCGACTGGGACATGCACCTCACGACCCTCTTCCCCGACGTCCGGCTCAAGCGGATCATCGAGGTGCGCGGCGCGGACACGGTCCCGCGCGCGCACATCTGTGCCCTGCCGGCGGTCTGGAAGGGACTGCTCTACGACGCCGATGCGCTCGACGGAACGCTCTCGCTTCTCTCGGATGTCTCGACCGAGGCGCTCGACGTGGGTCAGCTCGACGTGGCCCGGCGGGGTCTGCGCGCCGAAATGGGCAAGCACAAGGTGCTGGATCTCGCTCGGGAGCTCGTCGCCCTGGCGGACGGTGGGCTCGGACGGATCCACGCGGACGGCTTCAGCACCGCCGACGAGCGGGGCTTCCTCGATCCGCTCCGCGAGCAGGTCGAAAAGGGGATGAGCCCGGGCGAGGAGATCGCCCAGCGGTGGAAGGACGAGTGGAACGGCGATCGGCAGAAGTTGATCGAGGCGACGAGATACTGAGTCGCCCGGTCGGGCCGGATCCGGGGCCCTGATGGACCAGCGAGCCGAAGCGCTATCTATTGTGGAACGATGAGCGAAACGGAACGACCGCGCATTCTGATCGTCGACGACGAGGAAGCGATCCTCGAGACGATGACGTTCACGTTCATGGATCTCTACGAGGTCCTGACGACGTCGGACCCGACGCAGGCGCTCGGGATCATGGAAGAGAACGCGCCGATCGCCGTCGTGATCACCGACCAGCGCATGCCGGGGATGACCGGAGTCGAGCTCCTGCGGGAGATCTACGAGCGCTATCCCGAGACGATCCGGATCATCCTGACGGGCTTCGCCGATTCCGAGGCGACGATCCAGGC
>Ga0180430_10000624_pt1 | contig 37997 bp, 37 predicted proteins | sample SS_ome_9_FD_132999 | JGI IMG/M metagenome (GOLD analysis project Ga0180430, IMG submission 132999) | Hypersaline lake sediment archaeal communities from the Salton Sea, California, USA - SS_1_S_2 metaG | ecosystem: Environmental > Aquatic > Non-marine Saline and Alkaline > Hypersaline >...
GCGGGGAGAGGATACCGAAAAGGCTACTTCTCGACGATGAACCGGATTCCGGTCTTGCTCTCTCCGTTGATCTGAAGCTCGAGGAATCCGGGGATCACTTTGATCCCCGCGCTCGAGTCCTTCTCGATCATGCGACGGGCGATCGCGATCGCCTTCACCGTCTGGTTGACCGCGCCGGCGCCGATCGCGTGCAGCTCGACGACGCCGGTCTGCGCGATCGCGCCGACGATCGCGCCGGAGACGGAGTTGGGGTTGGAGCGGGAGGCGACTTTCAGGATCTCCATGACTCGTCCTCTCGCGGGGCGGAGTGCGAACACCCGCTCGGTTCTACCGCAAGCCAGTATAGTAACGGCGCACAGGGGCGTCAATGGGTTGCCAGGAGGGAGGAAACCGCCTTGATCACGCCCCTCGAACCACTCCCTCAGCGCCGGAATGCCGGACCCTCGTCCGCACCATCGGCGAACTGCCCGAGGCTGCCCGCAGTCGTCCACTGGCTCCGATGGAGACGTTCGCGCAGATCGGCGAAACCTTGCATCAGGTCTGGTCTTTCGGTATTCTTGAGGGTCCGATCGACCGCGCCTCCGCTCCATCGACGAGAGCGACCGAACGGACGCCGAGGGGGTGAGGTATGGAACGGATCGAGACGACGTTCATCGAAGAGGAGATGGAGCAGTCGTACATCAACTACGCGATGAGCGTCATCCGCGGCCGCGCGATTCCCGACGTTCGAGACGGGCTGAAGCCGGTTCAGAAGAGAATCCTCTACGGAATGCGCGAGCTCGGCGTCACCCCGAGCAAGCCGCACCGGAAGAGCGCACGCATCGTCGGCGAGGTGATGGGTAAGTTCCACCCCCACGGCGACATGGCCATCTACGACACGATGGTCAACATGGCGCAGTCGTTCTCGTACCGATACCCACTGGTCGACGGACAGGGCAACTTCGGCTCGATCGACGGGGATCCGGCGGCGGCGACGCGGTACACCGAGGCGCGCCTGACGCCGATCGCCCTCGAGTTCCTCGACGAACTCGACGAGGGCACCGTCGACTGGCGACCGAACTTCGACGACTCGCTCGAGGAGCCGATCGTCCTTCCGGCCAAGGTCCCGAACGTGCTGATGAACGGCGCGTGGGGGATCTCAGTCGGGATGACGACGCAGATCCCACCACATCATCTCGGCGAGCTGATCGACGGGACGATCGCGCTGATGGACGACCCGTTCATCTCGGTCAAGGACCTGATGCGCTACATCCCCGGCCCGGACTTCCCGACGGGCGGGGTCGTGATGGGGCGCGGCGGGATCGACGAGATGTACCGCACCGGGCACGGGAAGATGACCCTGCGCGGGAAGGCGACGATCGAGGACGACCAGATCATCATCACCGAGATCCCCTACCTGGTCCGCAAATCGACGATCGTCGAGTCGATCGCGAACAAGGTCCAGGCGGGCGAGATCGACGGGATCTCCGATCTGCGCGACGAGTCGGATCGGGAGGGCCTGCGCATCGTCGTCGAGATGAAGCGCTCGGCGACGCCGAACGTCGTCCTGAATCAGCTCTTCAAGCTGACGCCGCTCGAGCGCACCTTCGCCGCCGTCTTCCTCGTCATCATCGACGGGAATCCGCGGACGCTGTCGCTGAAAGAGATCCTCAACTGCTTCATCGACTTCCGACGCGAGGTCGTTCGCCGACGGACGGAGCATCGACTGGAGGCGGCGCGCAAGCGGGCGCACATCCTCGAAGGCTACCGGACGGCGCTCGACAACATCGATCGCGTCATCGAGATCATCCGCACGTCGAAGGATACCGAGGCGGAGAAGCACCTCCTCCAAACGGAGCTCGGGCTCTCCGACGAGCAGATCGACGCGATCCTCAAGATGCGCCTCTCCCAGCTGCGTACGCTCGAGCGTGAGAAGATCGACGCCGAGTACGAGGAGAAACTGAAGGCGATCGCCGACTACGAGCGGATCCTCGGCAGCGAGGTCGTCCTCGACGAGACGATCAAGCGCGAGTTGCGCGAGATCAGCGAGAAATTCGCCGATGCGCGCCGGACGATGATCACCGACGAGGATGGGGACGTCGACTTCAACGATCTCATCCCCGATTGCGATCTGATGGTCAGCGTGACCCAGCGCGGCTACATCAACGCGCCGCGGGCGATCGACTTCCGCAGCCAAGGGCGCGGGGGCAAGGGCGTGATCGGACAACGGACGAAGGACGAGGACTACGTTCTGTTGACGAGCCTCGTCAACGCACGCGATCAGCTCCTGGTTTTCACCGATCACCGACGCGTCTTCCGCACGCAAGGGCACAAGCTCCCGTCGCTCAACCGCGACGCGGCGGGCAAGAACGTCCGCTCGGTCGTCTCAATGGAGCAGGAGGAACTCGTCCGCGCGATCCTGCCCATTGCCAGCTTCGACGACGTCGAAGACCAGATCTGCCTGATGGCGACCGCGCAGGGGATCGTCAACAAGAACCGCCTGTCGGACTACTCCAACGTGCACACCAACGGGATCATCGCCCTGAATGCGGTCGATGACGACCGACTGGTCGACATCGTCATCGCCGAGGGCGCGGGGGAGCTGATTCTCGCCTCGCGAGACGGACAGACGATCCGCTTCCGCGAGGAGGAGGTCCGCCTCACCAAGCGACCGTCGAAGGGCGTCATCGGCATCCGCCTCGACGAAGGAGACTGGGTCGTCGGGATGTCCTCCCTCGATCGTGGGATCACGATGGACAAGAAGCTCCTCATGGTCACCGAGTTCGGCTACGGGAAGCGCGTCTCGCTCGACGACTTCCCGATCCAGGGGCGCGGCGGGAAGGGCGTCCAGGGGATCAAGCTCGACGACGACTCCGGGAAGCTCGTGCGGATCGGCATCGTCTCCGACCAGGACGAGATCATCATCACCACCGAACAGAAGGTGATCCGGATCCTCGCGGGCGACATCAACGTCTACCGACGGTACGCGCGCGGCGTCCGGCTGATCGACCTCGACGAGGACGACCGGATCGTCTCGGTCGTGAACGTGGGGAGCTGACCGTGGCCGATCGATTCGAGCGGCTCGTCGACGAACAGCTTTCCGTCGGAATCGACACCCTCGTTCCGCGCGAGGATCTGATCGCGAAGCTCCGGCGAGCCGAGGAGACCGGCAAGCCGTTGCGGGTCAAACTCGGGATCGATCCGTCGGCGCCGCACTTGACCCTCGGTCACTCGGTCCCGTTGCGCAAGATGCGTCAGTTCCAGGACCTCGGCCACCTCGGGGTTCTCGTCGTCGGCGACTTCACTCGTCGAATCGGCGATCCATCCGGACGCGCGTCGACGCGGGCGCTGATGTCGGCCGAAGACATCGAACGGAACATGGCGACCTACCGCGAGCAGGCGTTCAAGATCCTCGACGAGAGCCGGACCGAGTTCGTCTACAACTCGGACTGGCTCGGGAAGCTCGACTTCGCTGACGTCATTCACTTGACCGCGAAGTACACCGTCGCCCGGATGCTTGAGCGCGACGACTTCTCCAAGCGCCACGCGGCCGGGGAGCCGATCAGCGTCCTCGAATTCCTCTACCCTCTCGCCCAGGCGTACGACTCGGTGGCGATCGACGCCGACGTCGAGCTCGGCGGGACCGACCAGCTGTTCAACCTCCTCGTCGGACGCGACATTCAGCGCGAGTACGGCCAGGATCCGCAGGTGGTGATGACCGTTCCGCTGCTGATCGGCCTCGACGGGGAGCGGGCGATGAGCCAGACGACCGGGAACTACGTCGGGATCAACGAATCGGCATCGGAGATGTACGGGAAGATCCTGTCGATCCCCGACTCACTGATCGAGCCGTACTTCGTCTTCCTCACCGACGAGGACGTCCCGTCGAGTCTCGCCTCGGCCCCGCGCGACGCCAAGCGCGCGCTCGCCCGCACGATCGTCACGATGTACCACAGCGCCGGGGACGCCTCGGCCGCCGAAGCCGAGTTCGACCGGATTCACATCCGCCATGAGCGACCGACCGACGTGCCACAGGTCGCGCTCGACCGCTCCGCCCTCAAGCCGGATGGCACGATCTGGATCGTCGATCTCCTCCAGGCGTCCGGCCTTGTGTCGAGCCGCGGCGAGGCGAAGCGCCTCGTCCAACAGGGCGGGGTCAGGGTGAACGAGGAGAAAATCACCTCGCAGGACCTCGATGTCCCGTTCGACCCGCCGGTTCTGGTCCAGGTCGGCAAGCGCTCGTTCGCCGAGATCGTCTAGGCTCGTCCCAAATCTCCCTCGGCGTTCTCACGGGTCCGAAGTGAGCGCGGCCAGCGCGTTCGAAGCGAGCGCCCTGACGCCGCCGCGCTCGCGCAGTGACGTCAGGGCGCTCAGCCGGGAAGCTCTGACTCCTCAGGCGTGGATCCGTCTCCGCATGTTCTGGATCGCGACCTCGGCCGCGTTGACCAGCTGGTAGGAGACGGGCGAAGCCGTCAGCGCGGGGTGCGTCCCCGTCTGGAACGTCGCGATGTCGTCGGCCGTCATCCGCCGATGGATGCACGCGCTGATCGCGTTGATCAGCTCGCCGCCGCTCTTCGCGCCGGTGACCTGACCGCCGATCAGGATCTGGCTGCCGGCTTCGAACAGGAGCTTGACGGTGAGGTGCGCTGCGCCGGGCATGCAACCAGGGTGCCGGTTCACGGCGTCCGACGTGCCGATGACGACGTCGTACCCCTTCGCCTCCGCCTGGCTCTGGGTCAGCCCGGCCGCGGCGAACGCGCAGTCCCCGAGGACGGTGGAGTAGATCCCGATCACGCCGACGTTGACCCGGCTCGTGTGGAACAGATTCGCTCCGGCGACCCTCGCCTCCATCGTCGCGATCGACGCCAGCTTCAGCCCGGACGGTCTCCCATCGAAGAACGACACCTTCTCGCTGCAGTCGCCGCAGGCGAAGACCGTCGAATCCGAGGTCTGCATGTAGCGATTGACGTTGATTCCCCCCGTCGGGCCGAGATCCAGCCCGGCCTCTTTGGCGAGAGCAACGTTCGGGACGGCCCCGATGCCGAGGATCACGATGTCCGCGTCAACCCGCCGTCCGCTGTCGAGTTCGACGCCTTCGACGTCGCTCTCCCCGACGAACGCCGTGACCTTCTCGTCGAGGAGGAGGTTGATCCCCTGCTCCTCGAGCACCTGCTCGGCCTTGAGCGAGAACTCCTCGTCGTAGACGAGCTGGAGGCAATGGGTGAGCATCTCGACGATCGAGATCTTGAGGTCGGGCCTGCGCCGCCGGCACTCCTCGGCGATTTCCACACCGATGAAGCCGCAGCCGACGATGCACAGATGGTTGGCCTCGTCGAGGGCGGAGATGATCTCGTCCAGGTACGGAACGTCCTTCCGGATGGCGAAGACGTTGCCCTTGTCGACTCCCGGAATCGGGGGAACCATCGGTTCTGATCCCGTCGCGAGGATGAGGCGGTCGTAACCGAACCGATCGCCCGAGGACGTGACGACCTCGCTCGCATTCCGATCGACAGCAACGACGTCCCCGATGTGTGATTCGATCTCGTTCTTGGCGAGAAGATCGTCGGCCGGGATCAGGTTCTTGTCTGGAGATCCGACCACCCCGAATGCGTACGGGATCCCGCAAGGGATAGGGACAAGCTGTTCCCGTCGGATGACGGCGATCGACTTGTCTGGGTGGTGCCTGCGTGCGGTGAGGGCCGCGGTGAGACCGGCGGCGCTCGCTCCGATAACTACAACGTCGTGTTCTGGCAAGACGTGCCTCCTTCTGCTCTCCCTCAGATCCTCGGGCTCCAGACACGCTCGACGTGGAGCTCTCAGCAGTGGTCGAGTCAGTTCAGGTCAATCGTAGCAGGGGAGCACGAACGACGCTAGACGATCGAGTCGACGGACGCACGCAAACACGTCGGCCCGCCGCAACAGGACTCCCCGGACACGCATTCCACCGCCGCGGAGTAGGTCAAGTACCTACACCACAAAGGAGGCGAGCCCGATGCTCAACCGAACGGTTGGCGGACCCCCCGAACTGCATCCGCGGTGGCCGCAGCTTCTGACGCTGTCGAACGCCGAGCCGAAGCGGAAGATGGTCGTTCGAGGCGTCTGGTGGTTGGACGAGCCGAAGGCCGAACGAACGTGCGCACCCTCTGACGGACGCTCGTGGACGTGCCCGCGCTGTCGATCGCATCGATGCGTGCGCACGAATCCCGGCGACCCCCGCGAAGCGATCTACTGCTGCGCGGTCTGCGGCTACACGTTCCACGCGACCGCTCGCCTCCCGAGATCCTCCGGGTAGAGGCGGAAGCGGCCCCCGGAGGCCGGCTCCGGCTACGGACACGACGGCGGAGGCGCGAGGACCGACGACGCGCCTCCGCTTGTTCTCGTCGCGAAGTGGATCGACCGAGATGGGCTGCTGCTGCGACGGGAGAACGCGCGGGGGGGGAGACGAGTATCCCGTTGACGCCCTAGCTGATCGGATTCTCAACGATCCTGCCGAGATCCTCATCCGGCGCCTGCCAGAAAGCCTCGGGATCGCGGAGGTAGTGGATCGTGTTGCCCCGCGCGGTCACCCGCGGCGCCGCCAGCCAGTCGTCGTGATATCCGTCGGGAATCAGGTGGAGGTAGACCCTGCCGGATTTCCTCGTCTCGTAGTCCGGCTCGCTCCGCGCCCGTACGTCGTAGCGGAAGATGTTCTTCGACAGATACCAGACGTACAGGCGCTTCAGGAGCAATCGGCCAAGCCAGGATGCGTATGCCAGCTGAATCCTGTCGGAGACGCGAAGCCGCTCGCCGCGGACCAGCCGATCGCGGATCTCGTCGACGCCGAGCGGCACGCCTGCGTCGTCGGTGACGTAGGCGTTCATGTCTGGATCGAGCATCACCCACTTCGACAAGTCCCGCGAGTACACACAGGTGACGACGTGACTCTCGTTCGGGTGCTCCTTGTGCGGCCACAGGTGAACGATCCGCGAGGCGAAGCCGAGCGAGAGACAGGCGTCGTTCATCACCGTCGCGTACATCCAGCAGTTGAACCGTTTCCCCTCCGTTCGTGCGAGGTTCGCCAAGTGGAGGCCGTTGATCCTCTCGGGCCACGATGGATTCCGCGTGTGCGTCGTCAGCCCGTGAACCCACCCCATCAGGCGGACAAGCCGCTCCATCTCCGAACCCGATCCGGCAATGCGCCCCAGGTCGTACGTCTCCCGGAATTCGGCAAGGACCGGATTCCCCGGCGAGGCGTACCGGATCGGAGCGACCGATGCGAGAGGGCCAGCCGGCGTGAACCGCGGATGCCGACGGAGATGAGCGTGGAATCGACGACCGAAGGCAACGAGGGTCCCCAGAACCAACGAGACGAGTACGGTGAGCGCCACGACGACGATCAGAACAGCGTGCATGTCAACTTGCCCCTTCCTTGAGAGGACACGCCGCTTCGATGCAAGACGCAGCCCCGAAGCTCCCCCGCCCGTCCCGGCGCCCGACAGAGCGACGGTGACGGCGCACACAGCCGGTTCAGTCAGCGAGCATCTCGGCGAGCGTCTCGGCGAACTCGGCGACTGCGTGGGCGTAGCCCAGGGATGTAACCAGGGTGTACGAGCCATCCGCCGGCACGGAGACCCAGACGACTTCTCCCGAGGAGATCGCGCCATACCGCGCGGGGAACCCTGCACGCTCCGGGGTGTTGGCAATCGCACGCCCTTCGGCGAAGCCGAGCTGGACCAGAAGATCATTGCCGGCGCAGACACCGGCAATGACTCGTCCCGCCTCCGCCGCCACGGACAGGATGTCGAAGAAGAGGGGATCGTTCAGGAGCGCGAACGCCCCGAAACCGCCCGAGACGACGATCGCCTCGAACCTCGTTGGATCGACGTCGGCGAACGAGAAGTCCACGTCGACGAGCCTCCCGGCCGTCGTCTGCGCGCGCCCAGCGGACGGCGCGGCGACGTACACCGGGATGTCTCTCCCGCGCAGCGCGGTGACGACGGGGAAGAAGTCCCCGTCAGCGAAGTTCTCCTGCGGGACGATGATGAGCACGCCGCTCGGCGCGTCGTCCGCACTGACGGCGAACGACGTCACACCGAGAACTACGATGAGCAGACTGAGAAGCAACCGGCTTCTGATCACCTGCCACCTCCGGGAATCCTCTCTGGCCTTCCAGTGTACGCGAATCGCAAGCGATGCGAGGACGCAAGCCCGTGAGAAGGGGTGGGTGTCGCCTCACGGCGATTGCCGGGATGGGGGTTGCGTTGGGCACGCGCCGGTCCGGAGTCGCACGCCTTCCCTCACTCGGGGAGAACGCGACAACACGAAAGGTCCACCCGTCGAGCAGACTCCGATGCGCGCACTTCGAGTAGCGGCCATTGCCCGCCGGACGGCGTCACCGGCAGGCGGAGATTTCCCAGCCGCCATCCAGGCGAGAAGGAGGAGGGTGGACGCTCAGCAGAGCGTTCACCGACACTCGATCCCGTCGACTCGTCCCGAGGCGTCTGCTAGGATCGAGTCCTGCCCGCATGGCCTCAGGCGTCGCAGACAGGCGATCGTGCATCGAAAGGAGCGTTCATGTTCCGCGCACCGCAGCTGTACACGTTTCTCATGCATTGCGAGTCCACGCCGTTGAATCGAGAAGTGCTGGAGTGCGGGGCCGGAGGCTTCCCCGGCTTCACGCCCCTCCTCGCCCGCTTCGCGGGGCGTGGCTACAGAGTCCGTGGGATTGAGGTCTCGGAGCAGCGCCTGCAGCACACAAGGGACTACTTCGACGACAGGGAAACCAAGGTCGATCTTCGGGTTGCCGACATGAGATCACTCCCCTACCCTGACCACTCCATCCCGTTCGTCTTTGCGTACAACACGATCTTCCACCTCCCGAAGGCCGGGATCGAGGAATCGATGAACGAGATCAAACGCGTGCTCGCGCCTGGCGGCCTGTGCTTCGTGAACTTCGCCTCCGTCGACGATCAGCGATTCGGAGTCGGCGAGGAGCTCAGCCCCGGCGAATTCCAGGTGCGGCACGGCGACGAGCTGGTCCTGCACAGCTACTACGAGCCCGACGAAGCGGACCTCCTGTTCGGCAACTTCGAGATCATCCACAAGGAACGGCGTGTTCTGACGCGACGTTTCGAAGAGGGTCCGTCGACGGCCGGCTACATCGATTACATCGCGAGCGCCCCGCCAGCGTGAGAGCTTCGCGGCCCTGAGAACAGTGCTCGGGATGACGCGTTCAGCTGCGAAAGCGAACCCAACGCGTGGAACCAGATGCGCCCATCGGATGTCCGTTCTCCCTAGCGCTCGGATCGCGGAGCGAATTTCGGCTCTTGCGTCGATTGGCCGCTGATCTTTGCGATGCGCGCCTCGAACCCGCGGACGTAGACGCCGTCGGGCACTGCCTGCTGCAATTCGACGTCGAGTGCAGTCCGGAACGCGCTGAGTCCTTCCACGTCCCGTCCGAGATCGGACAGGCTGGATCCACGATAGAAGTGAATCAGGGATGCGGTCTCGCATCGCTCGAGGAACCAATCGAGGATCTCGAGTGCACGCTCGGGCTGCCCTGCCTTCTGTCGATACTGGGCGGAGAGGAGAACCACGGAGGCCGATGGTTCGACGTCGAACCCCCACGCCTCGGACAGCCCGCCGTAGCGTGCCTTGAGGTCGTCCAACGAGAATCCCTCGCCCTCGACGGTCGGCCGGTAGCCCGGGAAGAGGGCTCTCAGGCCTTGCGCAAACGCGGGCGGAATCCCCTGCGAGTGTCCGGCACCCTCGAACTCGAGGTGGACGACATCCAGGTTGCCGATCGGATGCGCCTCGAGTTGCGCAAGGAGCTTCCTGGTCGAGCCGTAAACCCAACCGTCGACCTCGTCCGCCCCGAGTGTGATCACCATCCGCTTCGGCCGGTCGAACGTCGCCGCCTCGAAGCGCTTCACGACCAACTCATCGTCCCACCAGATCGCCGGTCCGATGCACAAGTAGGCGTCGAACAGCTCGGGCATCGCCAGGGCCGAGTAGAGAGCGCAGAGCCCGCCGAACGACCATCCGACCACCGTCCGGCTCGGCGCGACACGGTAGTCGGTCTCGATTAGCGGAACGAGCTCGTCACGGAGGAACGAGAGGAACTTGTCGGCCTTCCCCGCCGTCGGGAAGACGGGTTCGTCGGCCGGATCCGGCGTCGGCACGTAGTCGGGGTCTCGATCGAGGTTCTCGATTCCGACGACGATCATCTTCGGGATCTCGAACCCCATCGCCTGGTGCTCGGAGTAGAACCGAACGTGGGATCGAGCGAGGTCGAACAGCCACTCGCCGTCGAGGACCACGAGCATCGGATACGCCCGGTTCGTGCGATCGTAGTCCGATGGAAGCTGCACGTAGATGCGACGATCCTGCCCGAGGATCTCCGATCGAACCGTCAACGTCTGCGGCGGGTTGGGCGTACCGGCCTCTCGATCGATCAACTGAACCAACGATGACTCCTCTCGTCTCGTGAAATCCGCGAGCACGTTGCCATGCCCCTCCATCGTCCGGCGTGCGATCATGGGTGACTGCACGTCGGCCGCCGGTTCATCGCGTGGCCTGACTTGTCGTGCGCTACGCCCCCACGCGGCCACGCTCCGACCTCAGGCGACGGAGGGTCGCCTCGAGGTTCCTCGATGCCGGAAGGAGGGCGAGTGCCCAGCTGAACAGGAAGAGAATTCCCACCGCCTGGGCGATGGGGCGGAACCCGTACCGCCCGACGAGGCATCCGCCGGCGACGACGCCTAGCGGATGCAGGCACGAGCTCAGCGATGCCGTCACCGAGATGAGGCGTCCTTGCAGCTCCTGCGGGACGAGCGTCTGCCTCAGCACACGGCCCGGCGCGTTCACGTAGGTGTTCATCAGTCCGTTGACCGCCGCTCCGGTCACGGCGAACGCAATCGTCCCCGCGGGGGAGAAGCCGAGCAGCACGAGGGCCGTCTTCTGAATCGACGCCGCGACGAACATCGTGGTCAGCTTCCCACGGAAGCCGGACCACAGGATGAACAAGGCCCCTCCCAGCGCGAAGCCGACGCCTTCGCCCGCCTCGACGATCGCGAGATGGGCCGCGTTCCCCCCGAAGTAGCCCATGATGTAGAGCGGAAGGAACGGGCCGACCATCGCCCCGAGGGCGTTGGACAGCGCGAAGTAGCCGGCGATCACCAGCAGTCCGGGCGCCGCGCGGAGGAAGCGAACGGTTCCGCCGAGATTCGCGACAGCGCGCGCCTTCCGAACCTCGTACGTTCGCGCGGGCTGCGGGATCCCGAGGGCAAGGACGGGAATGATGGCGAGAGCCGCCGTCCCTACGTCGACCATCATCACGCCGTGAAGGGGGAGGAGCGTCATCGTCAGCGCGCCGAGAACGGGGCCGGCAAGCTTCATGCCCCCCAGGAGCGCGTGGTCAATCCCGGCGAGCTTGGAGAGGGCGCCAGCGGGCGCGAGAAGCGGGATCGATGCCTCCTTGGCCGGCCCGTGGAACGCCTCGCCAACCGATCGCGCAGCCACGATGACGTAGACGTGCCACGGCTCCATCGCGCCCCGCCAGAACATCCAGGCAAGCCAGAGCGAGATGGCAGCGATCGCCGCGTCCGAGGTGGCGATGAGCCACTTCCTGCTCATCCGATCGACGACGATGCCCGCCAGGGGACGAAGCAGGAGCATCGGGATCAGGGACGCCGACGTCGCCGTCGCCAGCACCTAAGCGGATCCGGTCGTCCGCGTGAGCCACCAGATCAGCGCGAACGTCCCGATTCGGGATCCGACCTGGGACAACACCTGGCCTGTCCAGATGAGAGCGAAGCGGGCGAGCCAACGATCGCCAGGGACCGGCGAGGTCGGACGGACGGACTCATTCACTCGTTCGGAAGCTCTCGCGTCACCAGGTCGGCGCCCGCTCTGATCTCCTTCTCGTAGTGAATCACCCGGCGGATCACGCGCATGCCCGCGCGCTCGTACAGTCGAACCGCGTCGGTGAGACTCTCCGCATCGACGTCGAGCTCGACGTGTCCTCTCCCCTTCCGGTGAAGCTCGCACAGGGCGTGCCGGAGCAGCGCTCGGCCGATCCCCCGGCGACGCCAGCGGCGCCTCGTACCCAGGAACCCGATGAACCCCTGTCGTGGATCCTTGGCGATGTGGGATCTCGCAACGAGAAGCCCAACGACCTCGTCTCCGTCGAGGGCGAAGACCTGAAGCTCCGGATCGAACAGCTCCCCTTCCTCCGTCATCCGTTCCTCGTAGGCGCGTACGAGATCCTCACGCGGCCGTTCGATGGCGCCCCAATGGTCGCGCCAGATCTCCCTTCGCACGTCGATGACCGAGTCCATGTCCCGCGTCGGATGGGCGGTGCGCCACGTGATTCCCTCCGGCCACTTCGGTGCGGGCGGAGCCGCGACCAGGTCGATGCCCATGCGAAGCATCACGCGAGCGACCCGAAAGCCGGCCCGGTCGAGGGCCGCAAGTCGCCCCGTGTCGGCGCCAAGGGACTGCTCGGCCGCGACCACGCGGATCCTGTCGTCGGCCTTCGCCGCAATCTCCGAGGCACGCCTGAACGCCCATGCGTAGAGGGAATCCCAGAGGCGCTCGTTCTCGTCGTGGGCGGGATGAGCCACCGCAATGCAGCCGATGGACGCGTACGGCGCACCGCGGTCGTCCGCCGCCGCAATCCCCGCCACAATGTTGCGATCGTCGCGGACGATCAGGAAGTCGCGATCGGCGTCGACGCGGCGAGCCCCCCACCATCCCTCGACGTGCTCACGGGAGGACGTCGCCTTGCCCAACAACCGCTGCGATCGCGCGTTGAACATCGACACCACATCGTTCACGTCCTGCTTCCGCGGTGCGTGGCTCATCCATCCATCGGGCCATGTCGGGTGCGTCATCGGCTCTCCTCTCGGGAGGGGTCCTCGAGTTCCGTCACACTGTTATGCTTGCAACGGTATCGTGCGTTGACCGATTATGCAACAGTGTTCTATGATTGCACCCCGCCCCGCCGTGCGAGGTCCGGTGAACAGACGCGTCTTCCCAGACGTCATGGGAGCGGGGGTGGCGACGCGGGCCCGGCTGCGTCAGTTCGGACGAAGAACCGCGGCCCGTCAGCGCCACCCAGAGGCGCGATCGGCTTCGAGACCTTCTCGCCGATGGGCCTCGCCAGAAAGAAAGGAGCGTGACACGGCGGCCGAGCCGCCGACAGATGATGGGAGACCACATACCGCGATTCGTCATCACGACCGTCGCCGGAACGGGGACCCCCGGATTCGCCGGAGACGGTGGGCCGGCCACCGAGGCGCTGATCCGAAACCCGACCGCCGTCGCCGTCGACAGCCGCGGCAACCTGTACATCGCCGACGTCTACAACCTGCGCATCCGCAGGGTCGATCCCGCGGGAATCATCTCGACCGTGATCGGCACCGGTTCCTCGGACGCGCAGACCGAAGATCGTCCCGCGCTCGCAACGAATCTGGACTCAGCGTACGGGATCGCGATCGACGTGCGGGACAATCTGTACGTCTCGAGCCGCCGCCACGGCAAGATCCTGCGCTTGGGACGCGACGGCGTCGCGCGGCGGATCGTCGGCTGCGGCGAGAGCGGCTTCGGCGGCGACGGTGGTCCGGCCGTCGACGCCAGGATCCTGCATCCGTGCCATCTCGTCTGCTCCTCCGATGGAACGCTGTTCATCGCCGACACCGGGAACCACCGAATCCGCCGCGTCACCCCCGACGGGATCATCACGACGATCGCCGGAACCGGGGAATCGGGCTTCCGCGGAGACGGCGGTCCGGCCGTCGACGCCCAGCTCGCCGCCCCCGCCGCGATCGCGATCGATCAGCGCGGGAACCTGTTCGTCGCCGACTTCCTCAACCACCGGATTCGCCGCGTGTCGAGGGACGGAATCATCACGACGATCGCCGGAACGGGTGAGTCCGACTACAACGGGGATGGCCGACCGGCGCTGGAGTGCCAGTTCGGCGAGCCGTGCGGCGTCGCCGTCGATCGAGATGGCTACGTCTACATCGGCGATCAAGTGAACTGCCGGATTCGCGTCGTCACGCCAACGGGGACAATGTACACCGTCGCAGGGACCGAGGTTCAGGGGTACGCGGGCGACGGCGGTCCGGCGGAGCAGGCTCAGATGTCGAACCCCGACATCCTCGCGTTCGACCGCGAGGGCAACCTGTTCGTACCGGACTACGAGAACGCTATCGTACGGAAGCTCACGCGCGTCGAAGCCAGCTAGCATGTCGTGAAGGGCGAAGCCCTGGCGTTCGCGTCCGACCGACGTCTGCCGGCCGCACCGGTTCGGCCCGATTCGCTACACTGGCCGCATGGACTCCCGGCCGATCTCCCTCCGTGGCGCCGCGCCCACGATCGACGAAGGTCTGACCTTCGTCCGGTACCTCGACGAGGCCGCGGAGGGGTTCTTCAGGATCCTCCTCGGGCGCCGCGCGCCCGAGGTCATCGCGGAGGCCTACGTGCAACCGAGCAACGAGTACTCCTACGAGAACGTCCTGTTCGCCGAGCGGGGGGAACGGACGGTCGGCATGGCTCTCGGGTTCACGGCGGAGCAGCGGCGCCGGTTCTCGGCCAATCCGCTCCGGCAGGCCGAGGGGTATCCGACGCTGCGCGCGGAGCTCATCGGGTTTCTCGCCCATCCCATGCTGCGGATCCTCGAGACGATCCCCGACGGCGACTTCTACCTCCTCTCGCTCGCCGTCGACGGGGATCAACGCGGCCGCGGCGTCGGCTCGGCGCTGCTCGACGCGATGGAGGAACGGGCACGCGCGACGGAATCGAGACGGTTCTCGCTCGACGTCGCCGTCAAGAACGCTGGAGCCCAGCGGCTGTACGCGCGCCGCGGCCTGACCATCGAGTCGAGGTGGCCCAGGCGGCTGAACCTCGGGAGCTTCGGACTCTACCGGATGGCGAAGATCCTCTGAGGGTTGGGCAACGGTCCGCCGGGCAGGCCACGCCGGCGCTCAGGCGGTCGGCCTCTCGAAGTGAAGGAGGCCGTCCTCCTCCTTGTAGACGCGGAAGCCGAGCTTCTCGTAGAACGGCCGCGTCCGCGTGTTCCACGCCGGCGTGTCGGTTCGCCAGGCCGTCGCCTCCGGGTAGCGCGCAAGCATCCGCTCCATCGCCCGTGTGCCCATCCCCTGTCGGTGACAGCTCGGATCGAGGAAGATCTGGCAGACGTAGAATGCGTCGTCCGCGCTTCGGAAGACGAGGAACCCGCCGACGATCTTTCCGTCCGCGACGATCGTCAGGTACTCGTGGGCTCGCTCGAGCATTCTTCGTTGGTGCTCGACCGAGTCGTAGCCGGGCGGCCCGCCGACCTCGGGTGCGCCGCAGTCGACGTCCGTGTGAAACGCTCGAACGCAGATCTCGGTCAACGCCTCCAAGTTCTCCTCGCGCGCGGGGATCAGCTCGATCTCTCTCGGCACGGCAACCTCCTCGCTCCCACTGGACGTCCCAGCAGCGCGAACGTTGCCCTAAACGAATTTCAAACTCAATCGGAGGCCCGCCGCACGCGTGGAACAGCCGCGTCACCGTGGATTGCGAAGACCCGCCCTAGAGAAGGATGCTGAGCGAAGCGATCGCGCCGGCGAGCGCAATCAGCATGGGGATCCCGAACGGCCATCGGTTCGTCTCGGTCAGAACCCAGCTCAGGCTGCTGATCGATGTGTAGGTCAACGCACCCAGCGCGACCAGACTCAGCCCCTTGCCCCACGGCGCGCCCGCGCTCGTCGCGACGGCCGCAGCGATGAGGGCGGCAGCCGTCCCTAGCTCAGCGAGGATCGTCGGAAGGAGACACTCACCCGATCGCCTGTCCTTGATCCTGAGGAGTCCGTCGGCAACGTCGACCTGATCGCGCTTCACGAGATCGCGCGCCCAGCTCGCCATCATCGCGATCCCGGTCAGTCCCATGAACGCGGGAACGACACGCAGCACCCACACGCTGTTCGCGGACGCCGCGCAAGTGGTGAAAGGCACCCCGACGACGACGAGTAGAACCACAACAACGAGTCCCATCGGTCTCCCTTGCGCAAGCACCCTATCGCCGGCCGAGACGGGCCAGGATCGCTCCGAGGAACACCACGGCGGCGCCCCCCAGGATCGCGAACCCGGCCACCGGACCGACGATCTGAGCCGGCGACAGCTCGACCCCCGCTCTCAGCTGACTGAGGGTCTGGGCGATGATCTGCGGCAACAGCAGGGCAAGGATCCCCAGCAACGGCACGGCGATGACGTACCCCAACCATCGGCGGCGGAGAACGAGCGCCGCCGCCAGGAAGGTCGCCGGCGTGATCACGGCGAGGTCGAGCGCGTAGGTCACCATCGTCGTGTAGCTGTCGAGCAAGAGGGGCGGCCGATTCCGAACGAGGCCGGAGACGAGCGGCTCTCCCCACACGAACAGAGTCAGCATCGCCCCGACGAACAGGAAGCCGGCGAGGCCCCGACGCGGGAGGCGTTCCAGAGACGCCTCCGGCGGACCCGCGGCCAGCACCTCGGCGAGCAACGTGACGAACGCGAACAGGCTCGCGCCGAGCAGGACGACATACGGGAGGAAGAGGACGTTGTACGCGGCCCCGAACGCGATCGACGCGTACGCGTAGAGAAGGTACGCCAACGGCGCGAGAAGCAGCAGACCACCCCGTCGTGGCGCACGGACGTACACGAGAAGCGCCGCGATCAGAAGCGGGACTCCGAACAGCAGGATCGCCCCGTCGACGCCCCGATTCCCACTTCCCATGAACACCGTGTCGTACCGGTAGAGTCCCTCGCCGTACAGGCGAACGGTGTCGCCGCGCGGCGTCTCGAACTCGACCCTGTCGCCATCTCCACCCCAGAACAGGCCGACGCCGGCGACGATGACGGCGAGAATCGCTATGACGAAACAGAGCCCGGCAACCGAACGATTCAAAGGCATTCCCCCCCGCGGGTCGTACGTGCCGTCGATCGTACTGTGCGCTGCCGTATCCGGCCAGGCGCGCAGTCGGCCGCCGCATTCCCCGACCTGTGCCCAGCATGATTGTGCGATGATGTTGCGCCGATCCTCGCGATCCGGGAATCTGAACGACAACCGCTCTCGGAGGAGGCGCTATGCTCGTCGGACATCGCGTGATCCTGCGGCCGTTTCGCCGCGCAGACCTCGAGGGACTCTACGATCTTGTCGCCGACGTGCGGGAGATCGGCGAGTTCTGGCCGCTCGGCTGCATCTCGGAGCCGCGTTGGCTCAAGCAGTTCGACGAGACCGGCTGGTGGGATGAGGAGTTCAAGCTCCTTCTCATCACCGATCACGCGGGGCGGCGCCTCGGTCAAGTCAACGTCTACAAGGCATCGCACAGCTACGACGGGTGGGAACTCGGGTATCGGATCTACCGCATCGAGGATCGGGGGAAGGGGTTCATGACCGAGGCGGTCCGGCTGGCGACGGCCTACCTGTTCGCCCAAGGTCCGATCGAACGGGTTCAGATCCTCCTCGACCCGCGAAATGCGGGGTCGCGCCTCGTGGCTGAGCGGGCCGGCTACACCCTCGAGGGAACGCTCCGTCACGCCCACTTCGATCGAGGCGGTTTCCTCGATCTCCTTCTGCTCTCGATCCTCAGAGACGAGACCGCTCCGCTCTCCGAGCTCCTCGCCCCGCTCGGCGAACCGTAGGACGTCGCGGCATCTTCGACGAGCATCCTCCCCGAGCCGAGGTTCGCGCAGCGGGGAGAGCCATCGAACTCGGCGGCCTTCCGTGCGTCAGCCGTCGCCCGTTCCCCTGGCGTCTCTCCTCGCCGCCAGGCGCCGGTCGAGGATGGCAACGAGATCGTCGCGGGAGTGACCGAGGGCGCAGCTGTCGTTCTCGTCGAGAAGGCGGTCGATCAGCCCGTCGACCAACTCGGCCCCCTCCGACTTCGTGCAGACGAGATACCGAAGCCTCGGAGTCTCGGCGAAGAGCGCGTCGTAGACCGCCTCAGCCACCCCTTCTGGTGGCGAGAATCGTCGATCGGGCGCGTCCGCCTCTCCGCCGCCGGACTCAGTGCGCCGGGCCGCCAGCATCTCGCAGGCGCGACTCGCCTCGTTGACGAACGGAGGCTTCGCCCGACGAAACCTCGCGAGAGTCCCGGAACGCGACGCCTCCGCAATCCCCGTGGGCACACCGCCGGGCTGGATGACGGAAGCGAACACGCCGTACGGCGCGAGCTCGTCGCGAAGCGTCTCCGCGTACGCCTCGATCGCGTGCTTGGTCATCGTGTACGGGCCGTAGTAGGCCTTGGTGAGCATCCCACCGCGGGAGCCGATCGTGACGATCCGCCCGTTCGACGCAAGCAGGAGCGGCAGGAATGCGTTGGTCATCCGGTGCGGACCGAAGACGTTGACGTCGAAGATGTGGCGAAGGCCCGCGTCGTCCCACGTGCTGAGCATCCCCAGCCCACCGACGCCGGCGTTGTTGACGAGTCCGTACAGGCCCGCGCCTGCATCGGTGACTGCTACGACCGCCGCCTCGATCTGTGCCGGGATCGTCACGTCAACGCGAAGCGGCGTCACGTGCGGGATCTCCCGCAGCGTATCCGCGTCGGAGTCATTTCGAACCGTGCCGAAGACGTCGTGCCCTCGATCGGCCAGGTACCGAACGACGCAGCCGCCGATCCCCGAACTCGCGCCGGTGACGAGCACCGGCCCCCTGCCGGATCGATTCATCGCACCTCCGCACCTCCGGGAGACCTTGAGCGCCTGAGGCGGCCCGGCGCAATGGCCAAGGGGTCCGCGACGGCCACCCCGATGCGGGTGAGACTACCCAGAGGTCCGTCTCGCGTCCATGGGAATGAGACTCGAACCACCCGCCGCCAGCCTCCTGCACCCGAAGCGCAGCAAGAAACGAAGACGAGACGCCTCTCGCCAAGTCTATCGAGGAGAAAAGCAGACATCGTGCAACTCCGATGTCGCGAGCCAGATCAGTTGCCCTAGGCTGACCCCATTCGTTTGCGCGACGATGCCGCTCTCGCTCTGGAGGACGAGTGCTCGAACGGTGCCGTACGGGTATGCCCGGATTCACGGTTGTCTGGATTGGACAGCTCGTGAGCGTTCTCGCGTCGCATATGACGCAGTTCGCCCTGACCATCTGGGCATGGCAGGTAACGGGCGAAGCCACCGCCCTGGCGCTGGTCGCACTCGCCGGCTACTTCCCGAGGATCCTGCTCACTCCACTCGCCGGAGCGCTTGTTGATCGCTGGAAGCGGAAGCGAGTTCTCATTCTGAGCGATCTCGCCGCGGGAGTCGGAACCATCGCCGTTCTCTCTCTTCACCTGGTCGGATCTCTCGAGATCTGGCACCTCTACGCGGTAGCCGCGTTCTCCGGCGCGTTTGGGTCCCTCCAAGTCCCTGCGTTCGCCGCCTCGATCCCGCTCATGCTTCCGAAGCGACACTTCGCACGTGCGAACACGATGCTGCCCCTTGTGAACTCTGTCGCAACCGTCTTCTCCCCGATGGCAGCGGGGACGCTCCTCGCCCTCACCGGCATCGGCACAATCCTCGTGATCGATGTCGCCACGTTCTGCTTCGCCGTATTGATGCTCTTCGCGATTCCGATTCCGCAGCTCCCAGAAGAGCGCATCGCGAAGACGAATGAACGCCCGCTCCTGCAGGAGTGCGCTTTCGGGATCAAGTACATCCTCTGCCGCCCAGGTCTTCGAAGTATGGTCCTTCTCGCCTCAACGAGGAACATGCTTCTCCGTGCGGCCGTGGGAGTCGTCCCAGCCATGGTTCTTGCACGAACTGGGAACAGCGAGATCGCACTCGCGACCGTGATGATGCAGTTCGGCATCGGCGCCATAGTCGGTGGAGCCTTCGTGAGCTTCTGGGGTGGCCCCACGCGACACAAGATGCGCGCTGTACTCGTCTCCGGTCTCGTATCCAGCCTGTGCGGCACGCTCGTGCTCGGCGTCGGTCGCAGCGTCCTGACGTGGGCGGCCGGTGCATTCCTCACAACGGTGATGCTCCCCCTCAGCAACGGCGCCGGAGGGGCAATCTGGCAGACCAAGATCCCGCCTCACATGCAGGGGCGACTGGTTGCAGCCCGCATCTTCGCCGTCTCCATCGGCGGTGCCATTGCGTATCCCCTCGCAGGAACTTTGGCTGATCATGTCTTTGAACCCCTCATGCAGGGCCAGACGACTCTCGCACGAACGTTCTCACACCTTGTCGGAACGGGACCTGGAGCGGGGATGAGCCTGATGATCGCGCTATTTGCGAGCCTGGGAGTTCTCGCTTCGGGCGTCGCATTCTTCCACCGCCCCCTGCGGGAGATCGAGACAATCCTTCCAGATCGTGACGACATCTAGGGTCGTCCGAGGCGCGGAAGGCTCGAGTCGGAGCCGGCCCATCCGCATCCCCTAGGTGAGGGCGCAGCCGAGGCTCCCGGCTCGAACACGGAGAGAGTCACCTCCGGATCCTCGGAAGCGAGCCGGTACCGCGCGGATCATCGTCTTCGGGCGATGCAGAGGATGCCGATCCGAGAGCGAAGTGCTGAGGGAGACGAAGGCGATCATCCGGAAGGTCTACGCCCTCCGCCACGCGCCAGTTCGTAGCGAGACGAACGCAGCCCGGAGGCCCGTGTCCATCTCCCTCACGATCCCTCCTTGCCGATTCTCGGATCTGCAGTCCTGCATAGAGATTGCGATGGGGAGTTCCCGGGCCGCGGCTGTGTAGACGCTCTTGGGACGATCATGAGCAAGATCCTCGACACGCGTTCCAAAAACCATTCCGAGGTGATCGACGTGAGACAACTGCTCTGCCTCTTGCTCCTGCTGGCCTGTTCCTCGGTGGTCCTCCTCGCGGGGAACGTCACCGTCACCTATGTCGGGCATTCGTGCTTCACGATCCAGGAGGACGGAGGACCGGTCATCCTGATCGACCCGTTCGACGCGTTCTTCGCCTATCCGGGACTCCCTCGCCGGGCGGACGTCGTGCTGGTCTCGCACGCTCACTCCGATCACATGGCGACGTGGCGGGTCGAGGGAGACCCGGTGGTCGTCCACGCACCGTTCGACGCGAACGGCGGCATGGTCGAGCAAGAGATCGAGGTCATCCCCGGCCTCGTCGTTCGCTTCACCGAAGCATCTCACGACCCCGGTACCCGGATCACCAACGAACTGACCTGCATGTTCAGCTTCGAAGTCGGCGGAATCCGGTTCGCGCATCTCGGCGATCTCGGCCCCACGCTCACCGGCGAGCAGGTACGGAAGCTGGGAGATGTCGACGTGCTTCTTCTGCCGGTCGGCGGCACGTACACGCTCGACCACAACGGCGCCGTCACCGTGGTCGGGCAGGTGGCTCCACGGATCGCGATTCCGATGCACTACCGCGTCAACGGTTGCACGCCGGACAACTATCAAATGCACACGGTCGGAGCGTTTCGTCGCGCAGCGCAGGTGGCCTACCCGGTGACCGCCGTCGGCTCCTCCAAGGTCGTACTGACAGCCACGGATCTCCCTTCGGAAACCGAGGTTTGGATCCTCAACCACGTGAGGTAGGCCAGGCTCGATCGAGCACCAGATCCAGGAGATCGTGCGAACGTCTCTCGGCTACACGCCCGAGCGAAAAGCGAACCCGAGGTGGGTATCCGGAGTCGGGTTGCTGTAACATTGTTCTGGTTTCGGCGGAACTACGCTCGGGAGGGAGACGACGATGCGACGGCAGCTCTACGTTCTCTGCGACCTCGAGGGAGCTTCGGAGATCTCTCCCGACAATAGGCAGGCGATGGTCCACGGATCCGACCTGTGGCATCGCGACGGTCGGCGGTTCATCACCTCCGACGTGAGCGCCGTCTGCGAGGCGGCGAACGAGTTCGGCATCGACGAGATCGTCCTCAACGACTCGCACGACTACGGGAAGCGCGAGCCGAACGTCCTGCTGGCCGAACTCCCATCCAACGTGCGGCTGGTCCGACGTCCTCACCTCCCCGGGAAGGCCCGCCGCGTGGTGCGCGGCGAGCCGTTCGGAATCGTGATCGTCGGGCAGCACGCGATGTGCGGCGGCGGCGGCTTCGCGCCACACACGATCCAGTCTCCGCCAATCGGCCGGGTGATGCTCAACGACATTCCCGTCGGCGAGATCGGACTCGAGCTGGCGCTGTTCATGCGGGCGAAGCTCCTCGCCATCGTCGGCGAGGAGGCAGCGGTGCGAGAGGCGAGAGGACTCTGTCCAAACGTCGTCGGCGTGCCCGTCAAATGCCTCGAGAAGGGTTGGTTCCCGCCGGCGGACGAGACGTACACGTCCATCCGGAACGGCATGCGCGATGCCCTGCGCCGACGCGACGAGATGAGCGGCCTCGACCTCGAACCGCCGTTCCGATTCACGCTCGAGCCGACCGACGGCTTCTCGTTCGATCCGAGCAAGCGGTTCGTCGCCCGCTGGCTCGCACGGCTGATTCTGTTCGGCCGCTCCGACGGGCGGCTGTCTGAAAGCGAAGCGTCGTGGGAGACGAAGACGATCGTCGGCGGTCTGTACGCGCTCGAGAGCGCCCGCATGTTCCTCACCCGGCGATCGTAGCCGGCACAGCGATTGCACGGGCGACCAGCGCCGAGCGCACGGACGTGAAGCCTGGGCTCGCCCTTTGAGATGTCTCTCACACAGCGAGACCACTCGACCGGGCAGCGCGACACTCCGAACTGCCCGGCCGACCCGAGAGCCTGATCTCGGTTCGATCTACCTCAAGTAGACGGCGAGGTAGTACGGCCAGACGACGAGGCCGAGGATCGCCTTCCACCAGACGAGTTGCGCAAACCCGAGGGTGAATAGCCACCCGGCGAACCAGATCGCTCCGGCCATGCTTCCGCCACGGACCTTGCTGTCGGACATGATCCCCCTCCTTCCCGGATGACCCCGATGATAGGAGACCCGAGGTCGCCCGCCAACCCCGAGTACGCGACGTCCCCGCCGGGCACGCCTCGGCGTCCCGACGGTCGTGAATCGGAGGGCAGCACAACCAACGATTGCGCACGACGCACCGAGCGTCTACAATGCCGGCCATCCACTTGGAGGTGGTACGCCATGCTGACGTACAACGCACCGGCCCGACGGAACTCTCTGTCCGCTTCCCACCTCCACCATCATCGCATTCGCGCGTAGATCCGGCGTTCCGACTTCACTCGCCTGACCGCCCGTTCGCAGCTCGGCGAGTCGTCTCGTTCCCCGTCTTCGAGGTGAATGCATGTTTCCAAGAACCCGCAGCCTTTGCTGCCCTCCGTATCGCGATTGGCACGGCCCTCCCGGGGCCGACCAGACACCGTACGACGCAACGTGCTCAGCAACGACGGAAGTCCTTACCTAGCCAATCCATAGCGAAATGGAGGAACCCATGAATCGGATTCGAAAGAGCCTCATCCTCGTCAGTGCCACCGTGCTTCTCAGCCTCGGACTCAGCAGCTTCGCTTTCGCAGCTGAGAAGGTCTTCGTGGACGGCATCGATGCCGCCTTCCCGCCGTTCTCGTTCATCGACGAGACCGGAAAGCCGTCGGGATTCGATGTCGAAGTCGTCGAGTGGATCGCGAACGAACTCGGCTTCGAGGTCGAGATCGTCCCGATCGACTGGGACGCGATCATCCCCACGCTCCTCACCGGGGAGATCGACTTCATCGCATCGGGTATGACGATCACGGCCGCTCGGTCGGAGCGGGTCAGCTTCACCGCGCCGTACTGGTCGGTCGATCTCGCGGTCGTCGTTCGCGAGGAGACAGACGCCGAGGGCGAGCCGTCTCCCGCAGCCAATCTGTTCACGCTGATGCAGTCGGGGAACCGGGTCGGCGTCCAGCGGGGGACGACAGCGCAGACGTGGATCGAAGACAACGTCCTCGCCGCCGGCATCGAGGTGGAACTGGTCCTCTACGACAACTTCCTCCTCGCGCTGGAGGACGTGGAGATCGGACGGGTCGACGGCGCGGTGATGGATGCGCCGACGGCGACGTCATCCATCTCCGATCGCCCCCTCGCCGTCGTGGGCACGATCGCCACCGGCGAGATCTACGGCTACGCCGTCCGGCCGAGCGACGGCGACCTGCTCTCCCTCTTGAACGAAGGTCTCCGCCAGATCCAGGCGACGGGCACGTGGGACGCGCTCGTCGAGAAGTGGCTCGTCGGGAACTAGGAGCCCGTGGGGCGGGGGCTTCGGCTCCCGCTCCGCATCGATCGTGAGCGAGATCGCACGATTCACACTCTTTCTGCTCGACGGTGCCGGGACGACGCTCCTCGTCCTCGCGGGCGCCCTCGGAGCCGGCTTCCTCCTGGGGATACCCATCGGGATCCTTCACGTCTTCGGCCCGTGGCCGGTCCGCCTCGTCTTGCGCGGACTCGACCTCGTTCTGCGCGGCTTCCCGGCGATCGTCCTCCTCTTCTTGTTCTACTTCGGACTCGGCTCGGTCGAGGGGGTTGATCTGTCATCGCTTCAGGCGGCGATTCTCGCTCTCGGGCTCCGTAGCGCCGCCTACCAGGGCCGGCTCGTGCGAGGCGCCATCGGGATGGTCGAGCCGGGGCAACTCGAAGCGGCTCGCTCCCTCGGAATGCCCCTCGTCACCGCAGTCCGGCTGATCGTCCTTCCCCAAGCGATCCGGTGCGCGCTCCCCGGCTTCGCCAACGAGTACGCGGTCGTCCTGAAAGACACGGCGCTCGCGTTCACGGTCGGCGTGGTCGAGATGATGAGTCGGGCGAAGTTCCTCGCCGCGAGCACCCGCCAGCTCACGCTCGTCTACCTGCTCGTCGCCGTCGTCTACTGGGCTCTGACCCAGGCGGGGCTCCTCGTGTTCTCGGCGACCGAACGGCGCACGCGGATCCCCGGACTCGGAACCGACCTCCGGAGGGTGCGATGAGCGAGTGGTCTTCCGTTCTTGCCGGGCTGCTCGACGGCCTCACGATGACACTCCGACTCGTCGCCGCATCGATTCCGCTCGGCCTCCTCCTCGGCGCCGCCACCGCGCTCGCTCGCGCCTACGGACCGCTCCCGGCTCGCGCCGTCGCAGCGGCGTACCAGAGCGCGTTTCGCGGCGTGCCGCTCGTCGTCCAGCTGTTCATCCTCTACTACGTCCTGCCCCGCTGGGGCCTCACGCTCTCCCCGTTTGCGGCAGCCGTCGCCGCGTTCGCCCTCTGCAGCGGCGCCTACCACAGCGAGTACATCCGAAGCGCGATCCTGTCGATTTCGCCCGGGCAGATGGAGGCCGCCCGCGCCCTCGGCATGCCTCGACTCGCGGCCGTTCGGTCGATCATTCTCCCTCAGGCGGCGCGGAAGGCGGTCCCCGGGTGCGGCAACGAGATCGTCTACCTCGTCAAGTACTCGTCGCTCGCCTACCTCGTCACGCTCGTCGACCTCGCCGGCGCAGGGCGGCTCCAGGCGTACGCCTCGTTCCGCTTCTTCGAGGTCTTCCTCGTCGTCGGCCTGATCTACCTGGCGATGGTCGCCGTCGTTCGGGCGTGCCTCCTTCTACTCCAGCGTCACTGGCGGCGGAGCACGGCCGCGATCCGGGCGTGATCTCAGCCTGCTTCGGCAACGGACGCAGCCTGCTTTCTTGCCAGCCAGGTTCCGGCAACACGTCCTCCGACGGCAAACCGCGGCCGACCGCAAGCGTTGTGACCCCGGCCCAGCGCAGGTTGGCGCGGATCCCGTCGCTCACCGCGGCGTGCAGCGCCTCGGTATGCCCGCCGGGGCGATCTACGACCGAGTCGACTAACGACGACCGCCGTCCGCGGGCTCAGTCGTGCGTGCGCACGGTCGCCAGATTGTGGGTGATGAACGGGCAGCGCTCGCCGAACGTGTCGACCAAGTCGACGAACCGGCACGGGAGCCCGCGCGCGCCGAGGTCGGCGCCGGCCATCACGTGGAAGTGCAGGTGCGGAGCGTCGGAGTTTCCCGAGTTCCCGAGCGCCCCGAGGACGTCTCCCCGCGTCACGCGGTCGCCCTCGCGCACGGGGATGCTCCCGCGGATGAGATGGGCGTAGAACGAGCACTCGCCGCCGGCGTGCTCGACGATGACGTAGTTCCCGGCGGTGACCGCCTTCAGCCCGTGCTCGCGGTAGACGGCCTTGGCGTCGATCTCGGCCCGCGCGCCCGCGCGCGGGTTCTCGGGGCAGAAGTCCTTCACGACGACGACGACCCCGTCGGCCGCCGCCCGGACGTCGCATCCGTAGAACGCGTAGTCCTCGTTCGCCGCGTCGAGCGGGAGCAGGCCGTCGGCGCCGGGCTGAACGAGGTCGATCGCGAACTCCTGCGAGATCGAATCCCGATGCCCGTGAACGTCGTCCCAGTTGTTGATCACCCGCCACGCACCGCGGACGGGGAACGCATACTCGTTCGGCGATCGGTGCTCGGCAACCGGCACGTCAATCGACGCGGAGTCAGGCGTCCCATCCCGCGCGAAGGCCGCCGCGACGACGATCCGGTCGACCGGCTCGTCGGACAGGACGACCAGGTGCTCGAGCATGAACCCGATCGACGCGCCCCGGCGAAGATCGCACGTCGCCGCGAAGCCGTCCGGATCCCAGAACCCGGTCGTCCCGAAGTAGGCGCGCTCGTTGTCCGGCACCTTGGCGAACGGCTCGAGAAGCGGCACGATCTCGCCCGCGCGCTCGACGATCCGCACCGGTGCGTAGGCGATCGTCCGGAGAGCCTTGTCCCCCGCGCACGCGGTGAACGAGATCCCCGTGATCCGGGCCGGCGCCTCGTCGTCGTTGGTGATCCGGACGGCGCGAACCAAGACGTCGGATCGGTTGGTCGGCCGCCCGTCGACCGCCACTGTCGTCCGCGCGTCGATCAGCCGGTCGCCGGGGATGCAGTCGACCCTCACGACGACGCCTCCTGCGCCCTCCCGCGGCCGGTCTCGAAGGTCGTGAACCCTGCCCGGCGCAGGTTGGCACGGATCCCGTCGCTCATCTCGGCGTGCAAGGCCTCGGTGTACTTGCCGCGCGTGATCTCCTGAGCCCGATTGTGGATCCCCTTCTTGCGCAGCGCCGCCCTCGCCTCCTCGGACCGCTTCGCGAACGCGCGATCGACGTCGGCGTACCACGTCCGCACCTCGTCGTCGGACGGCACGTGGTAGCGACCGAAGTGAACGACGGCCTCCTCCGGCAACCGCGGCCGCAGCGGTGGATCCTCGTCGGGGTGACCGAGGAGGACGAGCCCGGCGGGGACGGTGTGCTCGGGTGCGCCGATCGCGTCGGTCATGTCTTCGCTCACGATCCCGCCGACGTAGACGGCACCGAGCCCGAGGCTCTCCGCAGCGATCACCGTGTTGTGTAGGGCGATCAGGGCATCCCAGTTCGAGACGAGGTAGCCGCTCGGTCCGTCGAAGTGAAACGGCGCGTCGGACAGATCGAACCATCGCTTCATCCGATAGAGATCGACCAGCGCGATCACGGCCACCGTCGCCTGAAGCGGAATCCACTCCGCCAGAACCGCCCGATCGTCGACGACGACGAGCGTGTACGGTTGCAGGTTTCCGCCGGTCGGCGCACGCGTGCCGGCGCGCGTGATCGTGCGGAGCGTGTCGCGGTCGATCGAATCGTCGGTGAATCGGCGGATCGTGCGGTGGCTCATCAGGGTGTCGAGCGCAGAATTAGTCACGTCTCCTCCTTCGTTTGCGACTGCCGCCCGTCGCGGCGCCTTCTCAATCGGCGAGGCCGAGCGCGCCCGCCAGATCGCGCGGGAACACGCCCTTGGCGGCACCGTCCCGCAGGACGTCGGCCATCGCCGGGTTGATCGACAGGTAGACCCCGAACGCGGCGACGGCCTGGTCCGGCCGGCCGATCCCGTGGTAGGCGAGCCCGAGCGACTCCCACCAGTCGAGGTAGCGGCGGTCTCGCTTGTCGTCGAGGTACGCGTGCAGGCGGTCGAGGATCTCCGGCTTGTCGGTCTGCACGGCACCCTCGAACTGCTCGAGCAGACCGAAGATGTGCAGAAGCGTTCCCCCGACGCCGAGGATGCGACCGATCTCGCGGACCGGCTCGGCGTGATCCTCGATCCGAACGTCGAGGAAGGTGTCGGTCCCCGGCTGCCCGAAGCCGCGCTTCGCGACGAGCAGCCGCGCGCTCTGCTTCCCGCGGACGTCGCCTCCCGCGTCGTCGCCCGCCCGCAGGGCGGCGCAGAGGCGTTCGTAGAGCGCCCCGTTCGACCGGTCAAAGGCCTCCGCCATCGCGTCGATGACCTCGGAACCGACGAGCGTGTTCCCCTGGCAGGCGAAGTCGTCGCCCGTCACGTGCCCCGCCCAGGTCGCGCAGCGTTCTCCGGTGAACGCGACCGGCGCGCCCGCCTGGGTGATCATGCCGATCTGACGCTGGGCGATCTCGTCGTCGTTCGCACGGAATCCCGCGAGGATCGCGTCAGGGTCATCGCCCGCCGAGAGCCGATCGAAGAACGCGGGCAAGAACGCCAGATTCCCGTGCGCCTGGGAGGCGATCGCGCCGACCTCCGCCTTCGCCATGCACACCTGTCCCGCATCCCAGCAGCAGGAGGCGATCGCGAAGCCCACTTCCTGCGCCGAGCGATCGGTTGCCACAATCGAGAACGTCATCCCGCACGTCCCTCCTCCGTCGATGAACATCGCCCGGCCACGCCGTCGCGCGACCGGGTCGGTCGAACGTGAGTGTCCTCCGATCACACCTTGGTTCATGCCCGCAGGTCGCGAGTCACGGTCGAGCGTGCTTCCTGCGCCTTCTCGCCGCGAGCGAGCATCGTCGGCCGACGTATACTCGGGCACCGCTGTGCCCGATCTCCGGATCGAAGGGAGCCTCTGCCGATGAAACTGCTCGTGACCGGATTTCCGAAGTTCGACGACTACGCCGAGAACTCGACGCAGACCCTGATCGAGTCGATCGCTGCGGATCCGCCTCCTGAACTAGGCGGCGGCCTGGCGGAGGTCGCTTTCGAGATCGTTCCGTTCGAGAACGACGACGACGCGACGCAGCAGCGCACGATGCTCGACAGCCTCCACGAACTCCTCACGCTCCACGCGCCGGACGTCTGCCTGTTCTGCGGGCAGGCCGCGAGCCGACCGTGGGTCGAGCTCGAAACGATCGCAATCAACGTCTTCAAGGGAAGCGTCATCGATCCCGACGGCCCGCCGGCGTACTGGGCGACGCTACCGGACATCGAAGAGCTCGCGAACAGACTCCGGGACGCCGGAATCCCCGCCAGACGGTCCCACCACGCCGGGACCCACCTGTGCAACCACATCCTGTACAGCACGCTGCACCGCGCGCAGACGACCGGAAGTGACATACGTTGCGGATTTCTCCACCTGCCGATGACGAACACCCAGGTGATCGCCGACGACGAGAACCGACCGTTCGTTCCGCTCTCGCTGACGAGACAGGCGCTGACGATCGCCATTCGTCACATCATCGAGCACTTGACGGACGAGGCCTGACCGACGTCGCCGGTCCCCGGTCGGCGGCTCCCCAGCCCTCGAGAACCGAGGAGCCGTCCCTGCTCTTCTCGGCGGCGGACTACTCCAGCCCGTACGGGTAGGCGCGGCCGATCGCTTGACCTTGCTGCTTGTGCACACCCGGCTGCCACGTCAGGTCGACGTTGCTCGCCCGCTCGAAGACCAACACGAAGTCGGAGCCGCCGAACTGGAAGTACCCGAGTTCCTCGCCCTTGCGCAGGGTGACACCTTCCTCGGCGGTGATGACGACCGACGAGACTTGTGCCATCCCCATCGGAAGGCAGGCGACCAGACCGATCGGCGAGTCGATGATGATCAGGCCCCGCGTCTGAAGGAACTGATACCCGGTCCCGTCGACCGCCGAGATGACCGTGACTTCCCTCTCCGCGCCGTTCTCCTCGACGATGACTCGCTCGGTGACCACGTCGAGGTAAACCTGGCCCTGGATCACGCGCGCCTCAAGGACCTTGCCCCCGACCGGCGCGTGCCACCGATGGTAGTCGTAGCTGTTCAGGAAGTGGTGCGCGAAGATCCCGCCCCGGAACCGATCCGCGTACGGACTCCCCTCGAGAAGCTGCTCGATCGACCACTTGAGCCCCTTGACGTGAAGGAGCGGCTCCGTCTCCTGAACGTAGATCTGCGAGCGTTCGTTGACCTGCCACCAGCCAACGAACGTGCTGTCGGCAGGCGAGACGATCACGCGGTCGTCGCAGAGGCCGGCGACGGGCCGCATCCCGGGCTTGACGTGGCGCGCGAAGAACTGGTTGAACGTTCGATACGCCCTCCACTCGTCGTCCGGCAGGAAGCTCGCCGGCGGGGGCATGTACTCGTCCCAGTTGAACCAGATGTCGTCCTTGAAGCTCTCCACGTGGGTCGCCGACGCCGGCGTGTCGAGGAACATCCCCCACGCATTCGCGAGATCGACCATCCAGTCGGACAGCGGACTGAGTGCTTGAGGGCCGGGCCGGATCGGCGACTGCAACTCCTTGACCGGCGACTGGTCGACGATGAAGTAGAACCGAACGATCATCTCGTAGACGTTGCGGGAGTCGCCCTGCTGTCGCGGCACCCACTCGAGCAGGTCCCCGTCGAGCCACTCCAGGTACGACGTGTAGTCCGTCCACGACTGCAGTTCCGGCCAGTCGTACACACCGTATGACTGCGCGACTGCGATCGCCTCGTTGAACTCGCCCTCCCAGCCGTAGTCATTGATCAGTCTGCACAGATCCTTGACGACAGGGTGCGTGTAGTCGTCCGTGTTGCACGCGGCGACACCCTGCAAGCCGAGCGTCCCCAGGAGACACACGCCGACGATCACACCCGTGAGAACCACGCTGCGTCTCATCTCTCCTCCTTCGCGCTTCCTGTTCCCTCGCATCGCGACGCCGGGCTCTCCGCGCATCTCACACGTGGCGATGTGTGTGAATGCATGACCCTACCGCCGCTTCTCTCATGACATCAGTCTACGCGAGCCACGACGTGCGCGGCAACCTGACGTCACAATGCCGAGGCAGGGAGGAGGAGTCCTCGACCCGAAGGCTTCTCGCTACGAACGCACGTCAGACGACTACGGCCGGAGCCAGTGGCGCGCTTCGGCCTTGTCCTGTTCGCGTTGGTGCTGCAGCGTGATGTAGCCGGAGACGGCTGCCGAGAGGAAGCGCGGGCCGAGGACGAGGGCGAGAACGAGCGGGAAGACGTACGACACCCCTCGGAGGATCCCGCCGAGCGATCGCCACGGGTGAAGGGGGAAGAACGCCGTGAACGCGAACGCGATGATCGCGATCCAGATCGGGAACGCCAACCGAAGGAGGGCCCGCTTGGAGCCGTAGGTCGTGTTCCAGCTTTTCCGGAGGGCCGTGATCGGTCCGTCCCCGTCGATCACCGCGTGAAGCGGCACGAACAACCACCCGAACGCGATGGCGAGCATCGGCCCCGCGAACAGCGACCCCGCCAGCGCACCGCCGAAGACGTACGCCTCCAGCGTCTCGCCAAACGTCGCAAATGCGAGCGCGGCGAACAGCGCCCACAGCAGGCGAACGTAGATCACCATCGCGATTGCCGTACCCCCGACGAGAACGGCAACGATCCAGAGGATCGTAAGGAGTGTCACGAGCCACGCTCGTGGAGTGAGTCCACCGAGGAGCTCTCTCACGGCCCATCGCTCACCGTTGTGGAACCGGTACAGCGCCGACTCCCCCACGGCGAGGACAGGGCCTCCCAGCACCAGTGCCGTCGCCGCCAAGACGATCCACAGGGGGAACCCTGTGTGGGATGCTGCGAGCGCGACGCCGGTCAGCGCAACCAGGCTGCAGCCGATCGCGATCGGGATCGTCGGCACGCGTTCGAATGCCCTCCAGCCCTCCCGCTTGCACCGGGTCGGCTCCAACCGGATGCGCGTCGGCACGTCGACCTCCCGCGGCAGCTACCTCGGCGGAGGAGGCCACAACGCCGCGGCGTCCAATCCGTGGCATCTGCACACACAGACCCTACGGTGAACGAAGAAATGATGCAAGAGGAGAGCGTTTCCGACCGCCGCGATGCCCCGTGTTGGGCAGTTACTCGCCGATTCGACGGACCGCCTACCAGGCGTGTATGCCCTTGATGATGAACCCGCCCGACCGCCCGTCCTTCTCCAACTCGAGGATCCCTTCCTTGCCAGCCTCCTCGAGCAGCTCTCCGAACGAGCGGAATCCGAAGTAGGACTCGCTGAATCCCGGCTTCCGCCGCTTCAGCGTCTGCTTGATCATCGACCCCCAGATGCTCTGGCCCTCGCCGCGTTCCTCGACCAGCGCCTCGTAGGTCTCCACGACCAGATCCCACGCCTCCTGCTTCCGATCGTCGGCTGCGGGAGCCGACTTCTTGTCCGTCGAAGGCTTCGCTGTCTTCGCCGGCGCCTTGCGCGTCTTCTTCTCCGGCTTCTTCCGGCGGGCGAGATCGTCGTAGAACAGGAACTCATCGCAGTTGGCGATCAGAAGCTCGGACGTCGAGCTCTTGACCCCAACGCCGATGACGGTCTTGTTGTTCTCGCGCAGCTTGCTCACCAGCGGGGAGAAGTCGGAGTCTCCACTGATGATCACGAACGCGTCGACGTGCTCCTTCGTGTAGCAGAGGTCGAGCGCGTCGACGACCATCCGAATGTCGGCCGAGTTCTTCCCCGACTGACGCACGTGCGGGATCTCGATCAACTCGAACGCCGCCTCGTGCATCGGCTTCTTGAAGTCCTTGTAGCGCGCCCAGTCGCAGTACGCCTTCTTGACGACGATGTTCCCCTTGAGCAGGAGTCGCTCGAGCACTTTCCCGACGTCGAACTTGGGATACTCCGCTTCCTTCACGCCGAGCGCGATGTTCTCGAAATCGCAGAAAAGCGCCATGTTGATGACTTCGGCAGACTGAACCGTCGACGTCGAACCTTCCGATCGCTTGGTTGGCATGATCCCCCTCGATTCCCGTCTCCTGCGGCACACAACCGTACCGCCGTCGCCTGGCCGGAGCAAGTGGCCGGACGACGACCGCGCAGGTTGCGGCCAGCTCGTGGACCGCGTATGAACCGGTGGCCACAGGGAGGTGCCATGTCCTACACGCGGGAGGATGTCCTCGAAGCGACGCGCAACCTGACGGGGAAGACGATCCCCGTTCACATCGAGATCCAGTCGAAGCAGGTGGTGCTGTCGCAGCCGGAGATGCGCGAGCTGCTCGGTGCTGCCGAGCGCATCGCGGTGGGGAACTGCGCCTGCCGCGAAGAAGAGGGCAAGTGCGAGAACCCGCTCGAGGTCTGCCTCGCCCTCGACGAAGAAGCGCAGACCAAGATCGCCAGCAACGGCTGGCGCCAGATCACGTTCGACGAGGCGATGGATCTCCTCGAGGAGACGCACGCCCTCGGACTGGTTCACATGGCCTATCGGCGCACGTTTGCCGAAGAGCCGACACCCCGCGAGATCAGCTTCGTCTGCTCCTGCTGTTCCTGCTGTTGCTGGCCGCTCGACGGCCTACGGCGATTCGACTACCACGACGCGATCACCGAGTCCACGTACGTTGCCGTCTACGACCCATCGAAGTGCATCGGCTGTGGGCAATGTGTCGCCCGCTGTCCGTTCGGAGCGTTCACGCCGGAGCGAGACGGTGACAAGGTCTCGTTCGTCGACGCGAAGTGTTTCGGCTGCGGCCTCTGCGTCAGTTCGTGCCCCGTATCGGCAATCGACTTCGTACGACGCTAGTACAGACCGGCAAGCCGGCTGACCGCGGCAGCGATCGACGCCTCCCGCTTCGACTTCGCCCAATGGACGACGGCCGAACCGACGATCGTGGCCCCCTTCGCGCGGCAAAGCTTCTTCATCTGCCCGATCGCCCGATTCCCGCCCATCCACGCGTACGGAAACTGCTGCGTCACCAGACAGGCGACCTTCTTCCCGTCTAGGGAGGACACGCTCTTCAGGTAGGCGGTGAGAACGGGCGACAGCGAGAATGCCTCGACGGCCGCCCCGAAGATGAGTCCATCGAAGCCCGACACATCGGGCATCGACGCGATCTCGAATTTCCGATCTCCTTGCTTCCGCTCCGCCGCCAACTCCACCGGCACGAGCGTCACGCTGTGCCCGCCGGTCTCAAGTCTGCCCTTCACTCCCTCCGCGACCGACATCGTGTGGCCAGACCACGAGTAGACGATGATCCCGATGTTCATCCCTCACCTCCGTAGGTTCGTTGCGCATTCGACCATACCACATCAAGACCCGACGGCTGGAACTCCACTCTGGGTTGAAATCGCGCGCTCGGCGACCATAATGTGCATATGCAATCTATCGGACGCGTCGACGTCCCCGGAGGTGCGTCATGCCCAGAGGAGACGGAACCGGCCCCAGCGGCCAAGGGCCGCTGACGGGAAGAGGCTTGGGATCCTGTGTTGGAACGGGGCTTCGTCGCCTGCTCCGCCGCCCCGGATCGGGTGCAATCCGGTCCGACGCTGTTCGGCGCGGACGTGGTCGAAACGCGGGCAACGGTCGACGCTCGGCCCGAGGTGTCGGGCGCGGGCGGCGCTAGGACAGAGCAAACTGCGGTCGTCCACCGAAGGACGACCGACGCGGGAGGTGTTGCTGATGCCACGAGGAGACGGTACTGGCCCGTCTGGAATGGGACCGATGACCGGTCGCGCTGCTGGGTACTGCGCCGGGTATGGCGCACCCGGTTTCGCCTCCGGCGCCGGCTGGCGAGGCGCGGGGCGCGGAATCGGTTGGGGGAGAGGACGAGGATGGCGCCCCGGTTGGGGTGGAGGATGGGGCCGCGGATGGAGAGGGTACGCTGATCCGCAATTCGCCGCCCCCGCGCCGCCTGCTGCCTTCGAAGCCTACGTGCCACCCGCGGGAGATGTGGACACCCACCTCGCTGCTCTCCAGAGTCAAGCGGAGCGAATGCGCCAGACGCTCTCGGAGATCGAGGACCGGATTCGAGCGTTGGAGACCGACACGTAGGCCGGCCCGCTCGTTCTGGGCATAAGCGCACTTCGTCGCTGGTCGGCGCTCAGTCAGAGGAACGACGTTTCGCGCAGGAAGGCTACGGTACGATCCGGAGCGCGAGCTCGGCCATGCGCGCGAAGCCGCGCTCGCGTTCGTCGGATGATGTCGCCTCTTCGGTCACCAGGCTGTCGCTGACGGTGAGGATCGACAGTGCGTCGACGCCGAACTTCGCGGCGAGGGTGTACAGCCCCGCCGTCTCCATCTCGACAACGAGAACGCCGAACGCGGCCCAGTGCTTCCAGGACTCCGGATCGTCGTGGTAGAACGTGTCGGAGGTCAGGATGTTGCCGACGCGGACGGTCGATCCCCTTGCACGCGCCGCCTCGTAAGCCGCAAGAAGGAGCGGAAAACTCGCCGTCGGCGCGTAGTCCATCCCGCCGAATCGCAGTCGATTGATGTGCGAGTCCGTCGAGGCGGCCATCGCCAGCACGACATCGCCGATCGCGAGATCGGGCTGGAGCGCGCCGCACGTTCCGACGCGGATCAGCGTCTTGACGTCGTACTCGGCGATCAGCTCGTGGACGTAGATCGAGTGAGATGGAACGCCCATTCCCGTCCCCATGACCGAGACCGGCTTCCCCTCGTAGCGTCCGGTGAAGCCGAGCATGCCGCGAACCTCGTTGAAGCAAACGGCGTCCTCCATCAGCGTTTCGGCGATGAACGCCGCCCGTCGAGGATCACCGGGCAGGAGAATCGCCGGAGCAATCTCGCCCTTCTTCGCGCCGATGTGCGTACTCACAGAGCACCTCCTCGAATCCTGCAAGACCGTACTCAGGATCGTTCGGCATGTCTATGCCGCGCGAAACCTGGCGAGTGCCTGTCGAACGGCCCCTAGGTGGCAGGCCGTGTGCGCAAGGATCACCATCGACGCTCCGACAGCGTCGTGGTCGCGCCAGTCCTCGAGGCCCTCGACGATCCGGACGAGCCAGGTGTAGGTCTCGCGGAATCGCCTCCGCAGCACCCCCCACTCCTCGGCACTCACCTCGCCGACGCGTTCCCAAATCTCTTCCCAATCGACATCCCCGACCGGTCTTCCCGTCATGTGCTTCGCGAGAACCTCGATGTAGAGGATCGCGTGCTCGACGTGTGTGGCGATGGAAGCCGTTCCACCGGCGATCGGCGCCGAGGCTGTCTCTGCCGAGACCTCGTCGAGCGTGGCAAAGAAGGATGCTCCCTCGTCGAGGAAGAAGCCGTGATGGACGTCGAAGAGCTCCTCGAGAACCTCGAGCAGCTCGGACGCGAAGTGCGCCTGCGGAATCGGCTTCTCCATGAGGCCCCCTTCCGCGCACCATCATCTCCGCCGAGGACTCACAACGCAACGACATCGAGGACCGACCGGGGGAACGATCTTGCCAGATGCCCAACCCCCCACCCGAATGTCGGGGCGAGCCGAGGGCAGCAGGCGGGAGACCAGAGCGCTTCGCCCCTCGCCACAAGCTCTCCGCTCTCTGAGCCAGTCGGATGCCGATCAGGAGAAGGGGGATGACGCTGCGTCGTCCCTCTTCTCCCAAGCTCTCCAGGCCAACGGCCTCCCGTCGTCAAGAGAAAGGGGATCGGTGTCACCGATCCCCTTTCTCTCAAGCTCCCTGGACTGGAACCCTGACGTGCAAAGAGAAACGGGACGACACCCGTCGTCCCGTTTCTCTCAAGCCCTTTGAGGCGTCGCCTCAAAGGGCCGTGATCTTCTTCCTCAGACCCGCCTCGTTCTTGATGACGATCTTGTATCGGCTCTTGTTCAGGATTCCCTCGCGCTCGAACCGGTTGAGCGCCAGCGTCGTGTTCTCCCGTGCCGAACCAATCATGTCGGCGAGGTCCTTGTGCGTCACCGGGAACCCGATCAAGATCCCTTCCTTCGTCTCGACGCCGTACTCATCGGAGAGCTTCAACAGCTGCCGCGACAAGCGCGCCTGGATGTCGCGGAAGGCGAGATCCTCGAGCGTCTCCTCGTACTCGCGCATCCGATGGGCGAAGTGTCGAACGAGGATCGCTACGCTGCCGGCATCCGCGTTGATCGCCTCGGCGAACGCCTTCTTCTGGATGCTCCGGACGATCGTCTCTTCGATCGCCGTCGCCAGGTGGCGGCGATGCCGCTCCCCGACGAGACACATCTCGCCAAAGATCTCCCCTTCGTCGAGGATCGAGAGGGTCAGCTTCTTCCCGCTCTCATCGAGGTAGGCCAGCTTGACGCGCCCCTTCTCGACAAGGTAGACCGACGTGCTGAGCGTTCCCGGGTGGTAGATCGTCTCTCCCCGATCGAGATGGAGAAGATCCCCCAGACCGGCCATGAGCTTCGAGAAGACCACTCTCTCCGTAACGCTAGGAATCATCCGCCCTCCCTTTCTCATCCGCCGCCAAGGCTACATGGGCAGTGGAGAGATCGGCAGGACACCCGTGCGACGAGATGCCAGCTGTGACGCACGGCACTAGGTGACGCGCGTCACCAGTCGATAAGAACGGAGAGACATGAGGCTGTGGCGCTGGGGCACCATGTGTCTGAAAGACGGCTGCGCTCGGCCGAGTCGTTCTGTAATGCGCGTCACGCACGGCCTTTGAGCGACGGAACGCTTCACGGAAACGGATGGATGGGAAGAAAAGGGATAGCGTAGTCCTGATCCAAAGTCGTTGGTCCGTACTCCCTAGAAAGGAGGTGATCCAGCCGCAGGTTCTCCTACGGCTACCTTGTTACGACTTCACCCCTCTTGCGAAGGTTACCCTCGGCGCCCTCAAAAGGACGACTTCAGGTACCCCCCACTCGGTTGGTGTGACGGGCGGTGTGTACAACCCCCGAGTACATATTCACCGCAGTGTGGCTGACCTGCGATTACTAGCGATTCCGGCTTCATGAGGTCGAGTTGCAGACCTCAATCCGAACTGGGGGAGGCTTTTTGGGATTGGCTCCGCCTTACGGGTTCGCGACCCTCTGTACCTCCCATTGTAGCATGTGTGTCGCCCTGGGCATAAGGGACATGATGACTTGACGTCATCCCCGCCTTCCTCCGGCTATTCACCAGCAGTCTCGTTAGAGTCCCCGGCATTACCCGCTGGCAACTAACGACAAGGGTTGCGCTCGTTTCGGGACTTAACCCTACATCCCACGACACGAGCTGACGAC
>Ga0180430_10000625_pt1 | contig 37992 bp, 28 predicted proteins | sample SS_ome_9_FD_132999 | JGI IMG/M metagenome (GOLD analysis project Ga0180430, IMG submission 132999) | Hypersaline lake sediment archaeal communities from the Salton Sea, California, USA - SS_1_S_2 metaG | ecosystem: Environmental > Aquatic > Non-marine Saline and Alkaline > Hypersaline >...
CGTAATTGGTGCGCTGCCGGGCGCCGCTGAGACCGACTCCGAGCGACGGCTGGAGGTCGGCGCCGGCGATCCGCGCCTCGGCCGCGGCGCGCGCCACGCGGGCGGCGGCGGCCTGGAGATCGTGGTTCTGCCTGAGCGCGGTGAGGACGGCGGCGTCGACGGCCCTGTCGCCGAAGGCGGTCCACCACTCCACACATATGTGGGGCTCCAATTCGCCCGAGTCGTCGCTGCCCGACGTCCACTGTTCGGGTTGGTCGAATTCGAGGTCGGGGTGCTCCACATCGGGCGGCCAGGCGCACGACGTGCAAAAGAGCAGGATACACGGAAGGAGTGAGACGATGAAATAAGGCAACCTTCTCATTGGCCACCACCTTTCGTCGATCGATCGGGCGGAGCGTTGATTCCGTTCGTGCAGAAGGCGACGAGTTTCTCGATGGTCTGGTCTAGATCAGGTTCGGGCCAGGTGAAGTAATCCGACTCGATCAGCGGGCGCCGCCAGAGAAGGGTGTGGGCCATGGAGCCGACCACGAACTGCAGGCGCCAGAAGACTTCTTCCTGCGACAGCTCGGGCAGTGCGCGCTCCAGGGCGGAAAGGAATCTGAGGAAGACCTCCTCGAAGAGGTCGAAGATCATCTTTCTGACCCGATCATCGGAAACGGAATGGATGCGGCCAATGAACTGGAGAAAGTGAGTGCCGCTCTCCTCCCACGTGCGCGATTGTCTGAAAACCGGTGAGAGGAAGGCGCGCAGGATCGTGTCCACATCGATGCGAGGGTCGGTGCCGTGGGGCTCCCGGCCGGCGCACTCCGCTTCGTGAGCGGAGAGCATCTCGAGGCGTTCCGTGTTGATCGGATCGATCCGGCGGTGGAGGAGCGCCACGAGGAGGGCGTCTTTCGAGCCGAAATGGTAGTTCACGGCGGCGAGATTGACCTCCGCCTCGCTCGTGACCGATCGAAGTGACGTGGCCGCATACCCCTGTTCGGCGAAGAGGCGTTCGGCCGTATCGAGGATGCGGTCCTTGGTATCGGGTGTGGACAAGGTCTCACTCCTGGATTAAAACAGTCGTTTGAAACAAACGTTTGATTTAATCGCCGATCAGGGATCAAGGCAAGAGGAAATCCGTGTTTTTCGGGGATTTTTGTTCCCTGATGAATAGTTCCCTGATGACTCGTTGCCGACGCGTTTCGTCCGAATCGCCAGCTTGGGGCAGCCGATCTAGTGATCCAACCGGGCGCTTTCAGAGTGAATAGTGCCGCTCAACATTTCGCCATTTCGATCAGAATCTGTAGTTCATGCCGACGGCGATGGCTGATTCGGCCCAGACGCGCCCCTCGAGGGAGAGGCTCAATTGCCCGGGAATTACGTAGTAGTCCGTACCGAAAACAAAACCGAGTTTGTCGTCGCCGTCGATCTTTTCGACCGACTTCATGATATAGGGAGCGCCGCTCGCCATGCCGCGCATCATGATCTCGTTGTTGATGTGGACATCGGTATACTTGATTCCCGCGTAGGGGCTGAAATCGCCAAAAGTCTTGTTGGCGTAAACGGTCCAGTGCCACTCAGACACTGTCGCCGTGGAATCGTAGTCGGCGGTCACGCCGGTGTGGCCGTTGTTGATCAGCCCCTGCTGAATAACCCATGACAGGTCGGTGCCGTTCGATCGGCTCCTGCCGTCGATCCTGTACTTCAGATACTGGGCATCGGCCATGAACCTGAGGCCGTCCTTGGTTTCGTAGAGCTTTGCCTTCGTGCCCACGCCCCAGGCGAAATCCCAACTGCCCTCAAAAACGTTTTTTTCGTTCCAGCCCGGCGTGGTGCTGATGTACTCGTGCCGGTAGCGGACCGTGCCGAGGCCGATTTTCATGAAGATGTCGAGGTTGGGATGGAGTCCGACCGTCCCCTTGAGGAAGATCCTGTGGGAGTCGGGCTGCTCGTCCTTGACCACATCGTTGGGACCGACGAGAAGACTCTGGAACGACGTGCCCGCCACTGTGCCCCTCCAAGTTCCGCTCTTCCATTCCAGATCTCGATCGAAGATGCGGTCGTACTCGAGACCGAGTGAAAACCGACCGAATTCGCCCTGTGTCTCCGCGAGGTTGCCCACTGTGCCGCTGCTCGCCAGGGCTGGAAAAAGAATCACGATCGCACAGAGGTAAAATGCTGTCACGAGTTTCATTTCATCTCCTTCTTGGTTCGATCAAGGCATCGGACAATCGGTGAGAACGGAATCGGGCCTCCGGAACGGGACAGGCCAAACTGCCGCTAAGCGACCTTTGTGTCTTGGATAACGGCATTCCTATTTCCCCTCAAAAAAGTATTTGAGTGCGATTATTAGGACCGATTCGAAAGAACTTGTCAATATTTGTCTGTTGCTTGAGGCGCCACCCGCCTGTGATATACTGCCCGCCCTTCGAGAGCGCAAACAAAGGAGCGATGATGATGAACGAGTATGCGGAGTGGGTGCGGCAGAGTCCTCTGCTTTCGGCGGCGATCCAGTTTGCCATTCTGGGAACGCTGGGCGAGATCCTCTCCGTCTGTGTTCAGAAGAAAAAGGCGGCTCTCCCCTGCGGATATCTGCAGTTGCTCTTGAAGGCCCTGGGCTGGGCGCTTCTCGGCGTGATCATCAAGTACGGTTTCGCCGGGATGAAAGGCTTCACCCACGCGCTCCTCGATCACGGTCTGCTTCCCTCATTCTTCCGCGAGGGGCTGGGCTGGGCGATCGGGCTCTCGACATTGACCAATCTCCTCTTTGGACCGCAGATGATGTTCTTCCACCGCCTCGAGGACAATCTGATCATGGGCGAGCGGGGCTTCAAGGGGCTCCAGAGGGCGTGGTGGACACTGATCTGGTTCTGGATTCCGGCGCACACCCTCACCTTTGTTCTGCCCGCCGAGTATCAGATCGGCCTTGCGGCGCTCTGGTCGGTTGTCCTCGGGCTCATCATGGGACTCTCCCGGAAGCGGTAATCCGGTCTGATCACGGGCGGCTTCGATAACAAAAAAAGAAGCGGAACCAGAATGGTCCCGCTTCTTTGTGAGTCAGAGTTGTTGAATTACTGGCCAGCGCCCGTATCGGGCCAGAGGGTGGTCGCCTGATTCGGCTTGCCCTCGCCGCCGACGAGAACGCTTGGCTGCCTGTGAACGGTCATGTTGTCCCACTGGATGTTCGCCGATCCCGTTCCGTCGTAACCGGCCACACCGATGTAGCCGCTCGTGTGTGTCGAGTCGGTGAAGGTGGCTACCGAAACGTCGTTGATGAAGAGTTCCGTGTTGCCGCTCAGCGTCTCCACTCTGAGGTTGTTCCACTCGCCAACGGGATTGATCATTGACGTAGTCGTCCAGGGATAGACGTTCGTCGACACACCGCCCACATAGGCCCAGACGGAGAACATTGTATCGGTGATCCAGAAACCGTAGCAATCTGAATTCGGTCCGGCCGCAACGTCGGCGAAGTACTGGATGCCGTAGCTGTAGAGCTGTCCGTCCAACCGCCGGCAGTCGGCGTTGAAGGAAAAACCATAAGTCGAAGAGTAGCCGTAGGGGTAGGCGGCGGCTCTCCAGGCGATCGTACCATCGCCTGCCAGGTCATAAACGCGGTTGTCGATGTAGTTCCCGGGATCGGAGACGTAGAGGGCCGACCATGTTCCACTCCCGTCGTCGGTCCACGCGATACCGCCGGGGCCGGTCATGGCGCCATCGAAGCAACTCTCGTAGAGAGATCCGTTGAAATAGCCGGATGGGGTGTTCATCGAACCAGATCCACCGAGGCCCCAGGCATTGATGTAAGAGTACGACGAGAAGGGATAGGGCGACGTGTAGGCGACTTCGCTGGAGCCCGCCCAGCGCGAATAGCCCATGGTCGACCAATAGGCGGTGAAGGAGGAGTCCACATTTCCCCACTTGTCGTATCCTCTATTAGAGGCGGGGTAGATGGTCCAGCCGAGGATCACGCCGCTGGTTACATCGAAATATTCGAGGTAAGAGCCGCCCGAACGCTCGCGCCAGTGCTCGGCGCGCGTCCCGAGGGGGCCGTTGTTCGGCGTAACCTGATCGAAATCGCTCATCGGGCCGACAACGCTCGTCGTCGGCGGGGTGGGCGGGTTGGCGGCCTGCCCATCGGTCTGGGCGAGGCAGAGGGCGTTGCCAACAAAGAGGGTGACACAGATCATCAACATCGCATACTTGCAAAAACGTTTCATGACTATCCTCCAAAGTTCAAAGGAAACAGGGAAAAAGGAAAGTGGGTTTAAATTTGCCGCAACCGAGATACCCGGCGACTTCCAACCGACTTCGTCTGCGGGGAAACACTTAATGAGCCCTTCCTACGGAGAAAGGCGACAACCCCGCTCGGAGGGGGCACGAAAAGTCGATTTTTTTTCGGGCGCTCGGCGATTCATGCGATTTTGGTACCATGCCGCCAAATGGGTGATGTCGGAAAGGAGATGCCGTGACACGACGACTCAACGCTCTCGAACAGCGCATCCTGGGCGTTCTTCTCGAGAAATCCCTCTCCCAACCGGGCCAGTATCCGCTCTCCGTCAATGCCCTCCTTTCGGGCTGCAATCAGAAGCAGAACCGCGATCCGGTCATGGCAGTGACAGAGGAGGAAGTCGCCCGGATCGTGACCTATCTGATGGTAAGCGGAATCGCGACCGAGTACGCCCCCGGCCAGGGGGCGCGGGTCGTCCGTTACGGCCACGAGGCGCAGGCTCACTACGGCTGGCAGAGGCGTTCGATCGCCGTCATGGCCGAACTGCTGCTGCGCGGCCCGCAGACCGTGGGCGAACTCCGCTCGCGCTGCACGCGCATGGTGGCCTTCGAGGATATCGACGCCGTGCGGATCGTCATCGCGAGCCTGGAGCGCCACGATCCGCCCTACGTCGAAACCATGCCGCGCGAACCGGGGAAATCGGCCGTGCGCCACCGGCATCTTCTCGGTAGCGACGAGCCGGCAGCGGAGCCCGACCGCTTGTCGGCGGTCGATGGGGATGTGCCAGGGGAGGTGCCGGCTGCCGCCGAGCGGCCCGCGGTTGCGCCGCCCCGGAGCAGGGTGGAACCGGCCGGAGCCGAGGCGCTGCGAGGGAACGAGGTCGCCTCCCTGAGCGGCCAGATCGAGAGCCTGACGAAGGAACTCGATGCGCTACGCAGCCAGCTCGCCGACCTGACGGGCCGCGTCGACGACCTCGAGGGGCTGCTATAGAGTCGGATCGACGACACGCCCCGCGAAGAGGAGACTTCCCGTTTGCGAATTGCCGATGAAAAAGACGAAAGGGCGGTTCACATCGAAACGGGCAAAACCCTTCCTCATGACAACCGCCGTTGCCGCCGCCGCCTCGGTGCCTTCCTCGGTCACTTCGACGCACGCTTGATGGACCACTGCCGAGATGAAGAGATCTTTTCTGCCTGTCATCCCGGAGAAGTCGGCTTTGGCGGCCACGAAAGCGTCGGTCATTCCCATCGACGACAAGGTCTCGGCCAGATCGAATCGCGACTCGACCTTGAACCGAGGGACGCTCACGCTGACCGTCTCCTCGACCATTCCGTCGATCCACCGATTGAGCTTCGAGATGGTGAGCGATTTCTCCAGGTCGTCGAGGGTTGAGTCTCCGTCGGGAAGAACGATCACCATGGAGAGCCGCTCCCCTTCGTAGGGGAGCTCGATGAGCTGCGCGCCGTCGCAGTGGGCGAGGGCGAAAGATCCTCTCTGGCTCATGGTGGGCGCGAGGACTTTTTTTTCCTTGCCGATGAAGAAGGGGCGCTTCCTTGTCAACGCCGCATCGAAGCGGCTCGCCCACGATCCCTTGAAATAGATTGCGTTGGTCAGGACGAGCGCCGTCGACCGATCGAGGTCGGTCTCTCGCAGGAGCTCCTCGATCTTCTGCTCCGTCTGTTTCGCCACCCAGAGGTTGATCGTCTTTCGCGCCGCGTCGCAGGCGTTGGCGAAATCGACGGTGCGCAACCCGGCTCCGTAATAGCGTTTCTGCAAGGCGAGGAACTCGTCTCGAAATCGGTATCCCTCCCGCCCCCAGAGGGCGTTGGCCAGGTGGAGCCGGCTGCCCGGATCTGCTCCCGCGGCGCGATCCGATTCGAGGAGCGCGCAGAAAGCCCGATCGATTTCTTTGCAGCCCGCAAAGTGAAGCACTTGGGCCATCTGCCGGGCGGTGTCCTTCCGTGCGCCGGCGCGGGTCATGGCGAGTGCCGTCGAGATGCTGTAGGGCGAGAAAAAAAGATTCCCCGGCCTCTCTCGTAGAGCGGCGAGGAGATCGAGGGCGAAGTGCCTGTTTGCGTCGACGAGAGCGGCGACACTCGCGGCGCCGGCCGCTTTCTGTTCGTCCGTCCGGCCCGCGGCCTCCTCGGCCGGCCCCGCGCAAGCGAGGGCGCAGACGAGGCTCGAGAGAAAGAGCGCCAATCCGAAAGTACCTGTACTCTTGATCATCCTTTGTCCTCCAACGTATGGAGACGGCTCGCGGTTGCGATACTCAGGCCCCGCGCGCCGTCTCCCATTGCGTGCTGGTTGAGACCGCCTGCGGGCCGATCGGTTCCGAAAAAAATACACCCCATCGAGGGCGCCGCGAGCTCTGGAAATCAACGGACCGGTCAGGGTACAATGATTGGGAAAAGGCCCCACGACCGCCCGAGGCGACAAGCCGCAGCCTCGCCAATTATCGCGAAACGACAACGATTGAAAACGATGATCGGAAAAAAGAGCAGCAGACCACTGGCGCGTACGGCGCTCCGCCTGGCGCCTCTTGTCGTTCTTTTTGTCGCCGCCGGCGGGGCGGGCGCACAGAGCTTCTACGAGGAGGTCAACCTCGCCATCGAGCGCGGCGTACACGACCTGCTCTCCCAGCAGAAGGAGGACGGCTCCTTCAAGGTCGCCTATCCGGGCGCCACCGGCCTCAACGCCCGCTACCCGATGGGGGTGACCTCCCTCGCCGTTTACGCCCTGGTCAAGTCGGGCGTGTCGCCCGATGATCCGGCCATCAACCGCGCACTCGGCTCGCTGCGCTACCAGCCCTACCAGTACATTTACAGCGTCTCGGTCCTGATCCTCGCCCTCGACGCCATGAACGATCCAGCCCTCGACGAGAGGATCTGCAAGGCGGCCGAGTGGATCGAGGATCATCTCGATCCCAAAACCGACATCTGGGCCTATCCCGACCGCAATCCCGATCTCTCCAACACGCAGTACGCGGCCCTCGCCCTCTGGGTGGCCGAGGGTCACGGTTTCAAGACGAAATCAAAAACGTGGACGCGCGTGATCGAGGGCACACTGGCGCTCCAGAACGATTTCGGCGGATTCGGCTACCGCGAGGTGACCAAGCACAACTCGTCGGGCGCCATGACCACGGCGGGCATCACCGTTCTCACCGTGGCGTCCCGGTCGCTCGAGGAGGCGGGTAAGAGCGGCGGTGTCTCGCGGCGCGCGGCCAAGGCTCTCGAAAAAGCCTGGGAACACCTCGATCGCTGCTTCACCGGAACGGGCAACTTTGCCGGCCGCAACGGCGTGATCAGCCAGGTCTTTCCGAGCCGATCGGCCGCCCATCATTTCTACTATCTCTACGGCCTCGAGCGGGTGGCGGCCCTCTCCGACCGTTCGCGTATCGGCGGCCGGAGCTGGTACCAGGAGGGCGCCCGCTGCATTCTGCACTACGAGTCGGCCACGGGGGGGTGGGGCGACCTGGTCAATACATCCTTCGCGCTGCTTTTTCTCAAGCGCGCCACTTTTAGCGGCATGACCAAAAGATCGAGCATGTCGGGACGGATTCCGCGCGCCGAGTACTGGCGATTCACGACCAAGAAACCACCCAAGGGCTGGGAGATGCCGGGCTTCGACGATTCCGAGTGGTCGCGGGGCGCGGCGGCTTTCGGCAACTACGGCACGACGTGCGGCGCCGTGCGCACGGCGTGGAAGAAGTCGGATATCTGGATTCGCCGCACCTTTGACTGGAAAGTCGACTCGGCCGAGGATTTCAACCTCTATGTTCGCCACGACGACGGCGCCGAGATCTACATCAACGGCGTCAGCGCCAAATCGGCGTCAGAGTGGAACAAGCAGTACGAGAGAATCGAGATCGCGCCCGCCGCGCGGGCGACGGTCAAGAAAGGCCCCGTGCTCATTGCCGCGCACTGCACGAACACGGGGGGCGCCCAGATCCTCGATATCCGGCTCCGCGACATCGGACTCATGGCGACGCGCGCCCTCGAGCCCAAGGATAAGGCTCACACCCGCTGGTGGACGTCGAAACCCAAGGCCGAGGTCCCCTTCATCCGGCGCTGGCTGACTCTCGGTCCGATCAAGAATCCCGACGACTCCCTGCTCGTCGATCCCCTCAAGCCCGACCTCGCCTCGGTGCCGCCCCTCGAGGGGACGCGCACCCATGGCAGCGTCTGGAAACCGGCGCGTTCCAACGGGGACATGTTCAATTTCGAAGAAGTGGTGCGGCCCGCCGACCGGTGTCTCTACTGCGCGGCCACTTACCTCAACGTGCAGGAAGAAACGGAGGCGGTCCTCTGGGTCGGCGCCGACGACGGGCTGCGCGTCCTGTTCGACAACAAGGTCCTTCTCTCGCACCACAGCCACAGCTCGACGGGACCCGATCGATTCGGTTTGCCCCTCCGCCTCCGGCCCGGCACGCATTCGCTCGTCGTCAAGGTCGACGAACGCAAGGGGACGTCGGGAGTCTGGGCGCGCGTTGCGGCCACTGACGGAAGCGTGCTGCCCACGGTGCGGCCCGTGCTTGCGCCCGGAGCGCCCGACTGGGCCGAAGTGGCGAAGGCCCATCCCGCCCTCTTCACTCTCGACGAGCTGCTCGCAATTCTGCCCCTCGATCCCCTCGCCCGGATCGAGTTCAAGAAAGACTCCGACCTCGATCGGCTGTCGCTCACCTCTTCGGCGCAGGGATTTCCGCGGTGGATCGACAAGTACAAAAAGAAAGAGGACAAGCTCCGCCAACCCAATCCGGGCGCCAAGGGCGTGGGGATCTTCAAACCCCATTCGGCCGAACAGCCGTCGCGGATCATCCGCAAGGTGCGCATCCCCCCGGGGAGGGAACTCTTCGTCGTGCGCGTCTCGCCCGAGGCGGTCGATTCGCCGGCGCGATCGACGTGTGTGGTGCGCCTCGGTGTCTTCGACGGTCAGATGAAGTGGATCGCCCAGAGCCGCATCGAGGGCGGGCCATGCCCGTCGGCCAAGATCTGGCAGGCGGTGAGCGGATCGGTGTCAGAGTACGCCGAAAAGGATGTGCTCCTCGTCATCGAGTGTTCCGCCGTGAACGAGGCCGATGTGTCGACCTGTGCGTTTATCGACGAGATTTATCTGAAATAGGATGTCGGTGCGTGGGGGCGTCTTTGAAACTGGGCTGATCCACGAAGAAAATCGATCGCCTTAGTCAAGCCGGTGGATCCTTTCTTTTCGCCGGAAGATAATTCTTAGCTTATCCATTCTTTTTCTCAGTGTGTTCGGATGAACTTTGAGGAGCTCTGCCGCACCACCCGGACCATCCACCTTCCACCGAGCGAGCTTCATCGCTTTCTTGATATGTCGAGCGGTCATCTCATCCAAGCTCTCAAACCGGTCGGGCTGGGACTTCGCCTTTTTGTCGAAAGATGGCGTTTCGTGGGCCGCGAGGCCTTCGAAGGTGAGACCGCCGTGCCCTTGGCGGATCAGGGCCCGTTCTATCAGGTTTCCCAGTTCTCTCACATTGCCCGGCCAATCATAAGCATGAAGCTGGTCCATCGCTCCGGGCGCGAGGCTCGGCTTCTCCTCCATTTTGAATTCCATTGCCTTTTTTTCGATGAAGTAATGCACTAACGCCGGAATGTCTTCCCGTCTCTGCCGCAGGGGGGGGATCATGATGGGAAAGACGTTGAGTCGAAACCAGAGATCCTCGCGGAATCGTCCTGACCGCATCATCTCTTCGAGATTTCTGTTCGTGGCGGAGATAATGCGTAGATCCACCCGAATCGATTTCGTCCCTCCCACGCGCTCGATTTCCCTGTTTTGCAGGACATTCAGAAGTCTCACTTGCGCCTGGGGTGGCAGTTCGCCGATCTCGTCGAGAAAAATCGTCCCCTTGTCGGCTCTCTCGAATCGTCCTCTTTTTGGAGCGAACGCTCCGGTAAAGGCGCCTTTCTCATGACCGAACAATTCACTATCGATCAGTGTATCGGGGATTGCGCCGCAATTGACACTGATGAAAGGCCTCTCCCGCCTGGGGGAAGCGTGATGAATGGCATTTGCGATGATCCCCTTTCCCACACCGGTCTCCCCCAGGAGTAGAACGGGGCTGTCGAGCGGTGCCACTTGGCGGACCATTTTCATGACTTCTCTGAGGCCGAAGTCTGCGCCCACGATTTCTGAGCCGGACACATTCAAGAGCTGGCGTTGAAGATAGCGGTTGTCATCGACGAGCATGTCCTTGAGCCTGAGAACCTCCTGATGCTGCAAGGCGTTGGCCATGGCAATGGCGAACGGTTCGTGGAGCATTCGCAGAAGGTCGGCATGCTCATTTGTGTAGCGGCCGGTGCCTCTGGCTTCAACGGAGACGGCACCGACGCGTTTGGCTTGAAATTCGAGATGCATGATCATCAACGAATGGTCCAGACTTCTTCCCAGCCGTCCGTAGACTCCCGATACAACAGGATCCCGAGCGGGTTCGTTGATGAGTCGAATCTCTTCCCATTCGGCCCAACCGTCCTCTCCGCCCATCTCGGGGAGTGGAATGACCTGGTGTGGTGTTTCATCACCTGAGACGGCGATCGCCGCAACGGTTTTTAGAGCATCCAGGCCGGGATCGTAAAGGCGAAGGCTCATATAATCGGCGGGAAGAAAGTCCCTGATATAGTTAAGACAGTCGGTCATGGCAGTCTCGATATCGAGGTTGCCACAAATCCGGATCGCCGCTTGTCGAAAAAAAGCGTTCACGTCGACCGTCATTCGTATTCCCTCCGTCGCAAAGAGGCGATGTCAAAAACGCACTATAGCTCTGAAAATAGTAATTATACACCATAGGGTAAATAATTTCACGCCATCGGGGAAATGAAAAGTCTGTGATTTTTATAACATTATTAAATTAAAGAGTTTAAGTGATTGGCATGCTTTGAGCATAGAGAGAAGTAAAGAACCGTAAAACGGGGAGGCCTCAATGAAGAGACTTGAAGTGATCACACTGCGTCACACGAGGGAGACAGAACAGGATAAGGTGATAGATCTTCTTCACCAGGTTCGAACTCTAAGTCCAGCAAATATATACGAAATAAAGCTTTATCGTCATTCCGAGCTGGACAACGACCTCAGCATCCATCTTCGCTGGATCAACGACGGCTCGGGGGAACAGAAAAGCACACTCGGACAGCAACTGGTCCACGAACTCCGTGAATTTGGATTGGTTCATCGAGCTGTCTGGATTGAGGAGACTCTGAACGACCATGAGTGAACCGGAGCGAGATCAACAAACATTTGTAGGATTAGCTGTTTCCGTGAAGCGCAAGCGCAGATCCTTCGTGGCAGGGAAAACCACTTTCGCCTTTCGTTTGCTCGGTGCCTTTTTGATTTTTCCCCCGACCTCGATCCTCATGTTGACGGGCTGTTGGGCGGTTGGTCCCGACTACGAGCAACCCGATCACGAGATGCCATCAGCGTGGCACGCGCGGTCTGATCCCGCAGTCTTGCCCGGTGAAGAAATCATCAAGCAGTGGTGGATCGTCTTCGATGATCAAATTTTGACGGGGCTCATCGACGAAGCCTCCCGCGGCAACCTTCCGCTAAGGGAAGCCGTGTCCCGAGTCGCCGAAGCCCGCGCCCGACTCGGCGTCGTTTCGGGCGAGCAGTATCCCGGTGTCGATGCCCAAGGCGTGGCGCTCCGTCAGCGAACGAGCGAAAACGGTCTGATCCCGATCAGCGCCACGGAGACCGTCTTCTCTCCGGGAATTGCCGCGAGCTGGGAGATCGATCTCTTCGGCCGCATCCGCCGCTCCGTCGAGGCGGCGACGGCCGATTACCAGGCGAGCAATGAAGATCGCATCGATGTTTTGATAACGCTCTACGCTGAGGTCGCCATGACCTACCTGGACGTGAGAACCTACCAGTCGCGCCTTGCGGCCACCCAGGCGAACATCGATTCCCAGAAACAAATACTCGCTCTGACCCGATCCCGTTTTCGAAACGGACTGGCGCCGGACCTGGACGTGGCGCGTGCCGAGACCGTACTGGCCGGCTCCCAGGCCGAGGTCCCTCCGCTTCGGATCAAACTGGCGCGATCGATCAACACGCTGGCCGTGTTGGTGGGACAGGCGCCAGGCACCTTGCACGCACAATTGAGTACGCCGAAGCCTATCCCCTTACCTCCTTCGAAGGCCGCCGTGGGTGTACCGGCCGATCTGCTCCGTCAGCGTCCGGACATCCGCCGAGCCGAACGGCAACTCGCCGCCCAGACAGCGCGGATCGGTGTGGCCACGACAGACCTTTATCCGAGTTTCTCGCTGATCGGATCCTTCGGCTATGAGTCGATCGATACCGGTGATCTCTTCGATGCCCGAAGCCGAGTTTTTACATTTGGTCCTGCCCTGCGCTGGAACCTGTTCGACGGCGGGCGTGTTCGCAACCAGATCAAGGTTCGGGAGGCGATCGCGGAACAAGCGCTGTTCGCTTACGAACAGACCGTCCTCAATGCTCTCAACGAAGTGGAAAATGCTCTCGTCGCGCACCTGGAACAACGGATCCGTTTTGAAGCACTGCGCAGGTCGGTTGACGCCTCGCAACGATCGCTGACTCTGTCCACCGATTTGTACTCCCAAGGCCTCGTCGATTTCCAGGTTGTGCTCGACGTCCAACGGACTCTCTTCGATTTTGAAAATCGACTGGCCGCAGCCAGGGGAAACAGCGCTGCGAATTTTGTCAGACTTTACAAGGCGCTCGGTGGTGGTTGGGATCCTGACGAGCCTGAACCTCCAGGTACGGACGACACCCCGGTCAGGAACGGCACCACCGATGCGCCGCTTGTCGATCCAACGAGCATCCCGAACCGGCCCCGAGAAAAATAGGGACAAGGACATGCAAAAACGCCCGAGCTCACTTCAATTCGGACTCTTTTTCCTGATCGTTTTTTCGATCCTGCTTGGAGGCGGATGCCGGAATGAAAACGCTTTCATCCCCCCTCCACCGCCGGAGGTTTCCGTGAGCCGACCGGTCACGCAGGACGTGACGGAGTACGCCGAGTTCACCGGGATAACCGAGGCGGTGGAAACGGTCGAAATCCGCGCGCGCGTTGCGGGCTATCTCGAATCTGTCCATTTCAAGGACGGCGACCGGGTCAACGCTGGAGACCTCCTATTCACCATCGAACGCGATCCTTACCAGCAGGTGGTCGATCAAGCCTGTGCCGAACTCAGGGTGTGTGAGGCGGAGCTCGAACTGGCCGAGGTGACTTTACAACGCAAGAAATCCGCGCTCCACGACAACGCCGTCAGCGAGATCGATGTGATTACCGCTCAGGCGGCACGAGACATTGCGGCTGCAGCCGTAGACGCCGCGCGTTCGGCCGTGGAATACGCGGAGCTCAACCTGTCCTACACGTTGTTGCATGCGCCCATCTGCGGCACGATCAGCCGGCGCCTCGTGGACAGGCGCAATCTGGTCGGCGCAGGAGCGAACACCCTGCTGGCAACGATCGTCCACGACGACACGATCTACGTCTACTTCAACGTGAGTGAACGCGAACTTCTCCGTTTTCGCCAGATCCTGGGATCGACGCCGATACAGTCGGGGGGGAGCGACGGGGTTCCTCTCTATGTCAGTTTTTCCGACGACAAAAGCCATTCGTTCGAGGGATTTCTGAATTATGTCGACAACCGTATCGACGTGAATACAGGGACCATCGCGATCCGCGGTGTCCTGTCCAACGGGGATAGAACTCTTCTTCCGGGATTGTTCTCCCGCATACTCGTTCCAATGGGCGAAGCGCGCCACGCTCTGCTCGTACCCGAAGCCGCTCTCGGCACCGACCAGCAGGGTCGTTTTGTGCTCCTGGTCAAGGCCGACAACACCGTGGAGTACAGACCGGTGTCCGTCGGTCGCAAAGTGGATGGGCTGCGCGTGATCAAGGAAGGCCTCACGCGGCATGACCGGATTGTGTGCGCCGGAGTTCAGCGCGCCCGGCCCGGGGCGACGGTGATCCCCGTTGAAGCCCCTGTCTCTGAATTCGAGAAGGATGGAAACAGAGACGAAAGGGGCGACCGATAATGAACAGCCGCTTTTTCATCGAACGCCCCGTCTTCGCCTCGGTGATAGCCATCGTGATCGTGATCGCCGGTCTGGTCGCCTATCAGGGTCTGCCTGTCGCACGGTACCCGGAGGTCTCGCCACCCACGGTCAAGGTCAAGGCTAGTTATCCGGGCGCGAACGCCCAGGTGGTGTCCGACACGGTCGCCCAGCCGATCGAGGAGGAAATCAACGGCGTGGAAGACATGCTCTACATGTCGTCCAACTGCGCCAACAACGGCGATTATGAACTTCAGGTGACCTTCGACATCGGCACGAACCTGGACTTGGCGGCCATCCGCGTTCAGAACCGTGTGAACATGGCTGAGGCATCCCTGCCCGCCGCGGTCGTCGCCCAGGGCGTGACCACCAAGAAGGCCTCCACCAACATGGTGCTGATGATCAACCTGAATTCGCCAGGCGGCCGGTTCGACGACATTTATCTGACCAACTTTGCCAAGCTCAGGATCAAAGATGAGCTGGCCAGGCTCAAAGGAGTGGGGGATGTGGTTGTTTTCGGCCCCGGCGACTACGCCATGCGGATCTGGCTCGATCCGGACAGGCTCAAGGCGCGCGGCCTGAGCGGAAACGATGTGGCGAACGCTATCCGCGAACAGAACATACAGGTCGCCGCCGGCCAGATCGGTCAACCACCGCACTCTGAGAATCAGGCCTTTCAGTATATCGTCAACGTCAAGGGTCGTCTCGCCGATCCGACCGAGTTCGAGGACATTGTCGTCAAAACGGGGGAGCAGGGCCGGCTGGTGCGCATCGGGGACGTGGCAAAAGTCGAACTGGGAGCCGCCAGTTACGATTCGTGGGCGAGAGAATCGGCTCAACCTACCGGCGCCCTCGCCGTCTACAGATTGCCGGGAGCCAACCTCATACGGGTGATCGACCGCGTCAAGGGCAGGCTCAACGAACTGGCCCCTGATTTTCCCGAAGGCTTGGAGCACCGGATCACCTTCGACTCGAGCCGATTTGTCCGGGCCTCCATCGCCGAGGTCAAAGAGACTCTGATCATCGCTGCGATCCTCGTATTCCTCGTGATCCTGATCTTTCTCCAGGACTGGCGCGCCACGCTGATTCCGGCTCTGACCATTCCCGTCTCCTTGATCGGCACTTTCGTCGTGATGCAAATGTTGGGATTCAGCCTGAACATGCTCACACTCTTCGGAATGGTGCTCGCCATCGGCATCGTGGTCGACGATGCCATCGTTGTGGTGGAAAACACGATGCGTCATATCGAGAAACACGGACGCACTCCCAAAGAGGCCGCCATCGAAGCGATGAAAGAGGTCTCCAGTCCGATCATCGCCATGACCCTGGTTCTCTTGGCCGTGTTCATCCCCGTGGCTTTTCTTGGCGGCATCACGGGCGAGCTCTATCGGCAGTTTGCTCTGACCATCGCCGCATCGGCAGCCTTCTCGGGAATCAACGCATTGACGCTCAGCCCGGCTTTGTGCGCCCTCCTGCTGCGCAAGGCGAACAAAAGACGCAACTGGTTCACCCGGGTCTTCAACTGGACATTCGGCAAGACGACCAGGGGCTACACCCGTGTTGTGGGGATGGCCGTTCGCCGTTCGTTTGTCGTGTCCGTACTCTACCTCGGCCTGGCGGCGGCCGGATGGTGGGGCTACTCTCAACTGCCCACGGGGTTCGTTCCCATCGAAGACGAGGCGATCGCTTTTTTGCATATCCAACTTCCAGATGCCGCCTCGCAGGAAAGAATGGGCAGAGTGATCGATCAGATCGAAGGCCGTCTGGCCGAAATGGAGGGCATCGAATATTACACGTTGATCAATGGTTTTTCCCTGTTCGATAATGGACCGGCTTCCAATTGCGGAACGGGCATCCTCAGTCTCACCCATTGGGACGAGCGTAAGGCGCCTTGTCTTCAGATCGAACCGATCGTGGGACGGCTGTGGCAGGAGCTCGGCCAGATCCATGACGCGCAGATCGTTGTATTCACACCGCCGCCCATCATGGGGATCGGTATTGCCGGTGGATTCAAGATGGAGTTGCAGGACTGCTCCGGCGCAGGATTCGGTACACTGCAGGCGATCGCAGGCGAGGTGGTCGCCGCGGCCAACAGCCAATCCCAGTTGAAAAACGTGTTTTGCGGTTTCCGCGCCACCATGCCTCAGCGCTTCGTGGACATCGACCGGGCCAAGGTCAAGAGCCTCGGCCTGCCGTTGAACTCGGTATTCAACGCCCTCGAGGCCAACCTGGGCATCTACTATGTCAACGACATCAACAGGTTTGGAAAAACTTACCAGGTGCGTCTTCAGGACCAGCCCGGCTTTCGCAACCAGACCGGCGACATCGGCCGACTGGAAGTCCCCGCTCCGAATGGTGAGACCATCCCCTTGAGCACGCTGGCCACGGTCAGCCATGCTTTCGGCCCCCAATTCGTTCGCAGGCACAACATGTACCCCTGCGCGTCCATCAGTGGACAGGCCGCCCCAGGCTCCAGCTCTGGAGAAGCCCTGGAACTGATGGAGAACATCGCCCGGGCCACCCTGCCGACCTCGCTTAGCTACGACTGGACCGAGATGTCCTTCCAGGAAAAGAAAACCAGCGGTCAGGCCGGGATCGTGCTGTTGCTCGCTATCGTTTTCGTCTATCTCGTGCTCTGCGCCCAGTATGAGAGCTGGTCGCTGCCGGCGGCAGTGATTCTGGCGGTCCCCCTGGGGTTGGTGGGAACGGTGGTCGCCGCCACGGTGCGCGGACTGGACGCCAATGCCTACATCCAGATCGGGCTGGTCATGCTCATCGCCCTGGCGAGCAAGAACGCCATTCTCATCGTCGAGTTTGCGCGGGATCTTCGCGCCGCGGGGAGGGGCGTGCTGGAGGCCGGTGTGGAGGCGGCGCGCATCCGTTTTCGACCGGTCCTGATGACCGCTTTCACCTTCATCATCGGTGTCGTACCGCTGCTGGTCGCTTCCGGCGCCGGAGCCGTTTCGCGCCAGGCGCTGGGCACGGCGGTTTTTGGCGGTATGCTCGCGGCCACGGGACTCGGTGTTTTCTTTGTCCCCGTCTTCTACGTGGTGATTCAGAGATTGAGTGAATGGATCAAGCCGGCGAAAAGTTAAGGAGATGGAAGCAGAGTGTCGGCCAAGATCCGGCAGGCGGTGAGCGGGCATGATTGACGAGGCCCCACTGTTCGTGGTTCCTGGGATGGATTCGTGCGTACCATAATGGAGGATTTCCCAATCTCTGGGATTTCGACGTGATTCCCTGAACGATACTAGTCTCGCGATTCGGTCTGCTCGATAGCGCGCTCGATCTGCCGCGCGAGCGGCGGGGGCGGATTCTGAGCCAGCGCTTTGCGCCAGATCGTGGTCGCTTCCTCTGCATGGCCGGTCCGCGCCAACGCCACTCCATAGTTGAACAAGAATCCCGGCAGGTGAAATCCCAAAAGGTCGGCCATCCCATAATGGAGCAGCGACGGCCCGTACTCCTCGAGCGACCAGAGCACGGCCGCCATGCGCGCGTGGGCCTCGGGCCAGCTCGGCATGCGGAAGAGGGCGATCTGCAAGAACTCGCGCGCCCTTTGTGCGTCCCCCTCCTCGTGGAGGAAGCACCCCATGCGGAAGGCGGCGAGGAAATCAAGCGAATCGCTCTGCAGTGCCTTGTCCATGTAGGACCGCGACGCGGCAAGAGGTCCGCGCGCCGCATCGGCCGAGCCCGTCGATCGGAGACGTTGTCCTTCGAGGTACTTCATCTCGCCGAGCACGGCGTTGGCCACGGCGTTGAGGGGATCGACGGCAAGCGCCGCCCGGCAGAGTCGCTCGGCGTCCTTTTCGGTTCCATTGAACAGCTCGAAAAAACCGAATCGCGCCAGGGCGTCGGCATCGCGGGGCGTCTGACCGATCGCCTTTTCGAGAAACGCCCGGGCGTCGGCCTGATGGCCCGCCTCGACCAGGATACGCGGGTAGAGATCGGCCGCGTCCCTCTGGGCGGGATCGGTGGCGAGCAGATCTTCGAGGATCGTGCGCGCGGCGGAGAATTTTTTCTCCAGCGTTAGGGCCTGGGCCTTGTTCACCAGAACCTCGACGTCGTCGGGGTAGCGGCCGAGGTGACTGTCCATCACGCCGATGGCGTCGGCGCAGCGGCCGAGCGCCACGAGGCAGTTGCCGAGCAGGCGGTTGGCGAGCGGATTGTGGGGGTCGACGGCGAGAATCTCCTCGAGCCGCCGGCGCGCATCGTCGGGCTTCGATTGGCCGAGCAGCGTCATCGCCTCGTTGATCCCGTCCATGAGATGAACGAGCTTTTTGGGATCCCTGTCGTTGACCAACGGGCCGGCGCCGATCGATGCGGCCGTGTAGCCGAGAGCGCGAAGCTTGGCGCGCGTCCCGGCGTCGGTGTCCCGCATGTCGATCTCGACCTCGGTCGCAATGAGCGCATCGCACAGCGCCGAGAGCCGCCCGGCGATCTCGGGGTGGTCGGCAAAAACGTTGCGCGACTCGGTGGGATCGGCACCCAGGTCGTAGAGCTCCGGCTCGGGCGCGCGGATGTAACTCCAGTCGGCGGTGCGCACGCCGCGCAGCGCGCACCATCCGTATTCGAGAGAGGGGGCGAGCGATTCAATATAGGCGGCCGCCGGTGGGCTCGATCGGCCCGAGGCCACCTCGAGCAAGCTTCGGCTCGCCGCGCCCTTTTCGTCGCCGGGCGTTCCCAGATCGAGAGCGTCGAGCATGGTGGGGAAGAGATCGCGCGTGCGCACCAACTCGGCCACGCGCCGGTCGCGGTAGGGCTCGAGACCGCTCCTCCCCTCGGGCGGCGCCCACCTTTCGGTCGGCGACCACCCAACAGGTGGAATCACCATGCACGGCACTCTCTGGGTGGCGCCGTAAATCAGCATGGCGTGAAACTCTTCACCATGTTCGCCGAGCGACTCACCGTGATCGCCGACGAGAACGATCCACGTACTTTGCAGCAGAGCGAGGTCGTCCATTCCGTCGACCAGCCTGCCGATGGCGGCGTCCATTGCGGCGATCTCGCCGTCGTAAGGATCGTCGAAGCGCGAGCGGAACTCCGTGGGCGGTTCGTAGGGGAAGTGGGGATCGAAGTAGTGGGCCCAGTGAAAGAAGGGCTCCTCCTTGTGCGCGCCGATCCAGCTCAGCGCGCGATCGGTCACGCGTCCGGCCGGCCGCTGGGTCATGCGCAACGCGGCGCGCTGTGTGTGTGGATCAAAGCGGTCGTCATAGCTGTCGAATCCCTGGCCGAGCCCGAAACGCCCATCGACGGGAAAGGCGCCGAGCGTGGCGCCCGTCGCGAAGCCGAGCGACCCGAGCCGTTCGGCAATGGTGGTGCGGCTCTCGTCGAGGATAAAGGTGTTGTTGTTGCGCACCCCGTGCTCGTGGGGATCGAGGCCGGTGAGAATCGTGGCGTGCGACGGCAGGGTGATCGGCACCGGCGAGATCGCCTGCTCGAAGAGGATGCCCCGGGCGGCAAGTCGATCGATGCAGGGTGTCGTCGGTTCGGCGTACCCATAACACCCGAACCGGTCGGCGCGTGTCGTGTCGACGGTGATGAGAAGCAGGTTGAAGGGCCGGCCGTCCCGGTCGTTGGAGCACGCCCCGAGAGTTGCCAGTAGGCATAGAGTCGCCAGTAGGCAAGGAGTTGCCACTATGAGCGCTGCCATTTCAGCTCTGGCCCTAGTCCGGAGGCACGGAGAGCCTGCTGTTACCGGCGAGCGTCTCCCGCTTCGCGTGATCCCTGCGATGAGACGCCCTCCTTACTCGTGAACGAACTCGGCCTTGGAGCGCGGCCCGTTCTCGATGAAGTTTTTCATGCCGATGCGCGTGTCCTTGGTGAGCAGGCACTCGCCGAAGAGGTTCGCCTCGTGCACGAGGCCCTGGTAGAGCGACATCTGTGCGCCCTCGGTGACCGCCTTGCGGATAACGGCGTCGATGCACGTCGACAGGTGGCCGAGATCGACGTCGGGCAGATCGTCGGGTACCTCGATCGGCTCCCGCGGAATGGCCGGGACAGTCGCTTTTCCCCTGGCGATGTCGCGCGCCAGGCCGATGGCGTTGTCGACGAGGTCGCCCGCCGGCACTTCTTTGACGATCAATCCCCACTCGAGAGCGTCGGCCGACGAGAAGGGGCGCCCCGTGCGCAGAAGGGGCCAGGCCTTCTCCATGCCGATCAGCCGGGGCAGCCGCTGCGTGCCGCCGTAGCCGGGGATGATTCCCAGGTTCGGTTCGGGCTGCCCGGCCAGGACGCGCAGCCCCTTGGTGGCGATCCGGCAGGTGCACGCCATGGCGAGCTCGTTGCCGCCGCCGAAGGCGAGGCCGTTCATGGCCGCCACCACCGGCTTGCCCAGGTTTTCGATCTCGTTGAGAACCCTCTGGCCGCGCGCCGCCAGGCCGATCCCTTCGCCGGGGCCCTCGAGGGCGGCGAGCTCGTTGATGTCGGCGCCCGAAACAAAAGCCTTCACTCCGAAACCGGTGAGCACGGCGGCCTTGATGTGCCTGTCCTCCTTGATGGCGAGGAAGGTCGAAAGAAGCTGGCCGATCACCTCGGCGTTGAGCGCGTTGAGCACGCGCGGCCGCCGGATGGTGACCACGGCCACGTCGCCCGCGTCGCGACGCACCACGACGGGGATCTCCCAGGGCGCGCCGGCGGCGGCCTGGGCCTTGAGACAGTCGGCAACCTTGAAGCCCTCGTGGTCCCTGGCGTAGTCCTCGACCAGACCGAGCGCTTCGCCCACGCCGACCGTGTTCATCAGAACGAAGGGCGGCTTCATCACGAGACCGACCTCGACGGCGAGGTTCAGGTCGGCCACGTTGGAGATGCCGGCGTCGATGATCTCGCAGGCGAGACCGAAATAGGCGCCCTGAAGCTTCTTCGACACGGTCTCGTACATCTCATCGGGCACGTCGACGGTCTCGTCCCGCCCGGCGGTCGGCCAGGGCGCGCCCGACGCGAGCTGCTCGTCGAGAATGGCCGGCGCCTTGTACCAGGGCATGATCTTGGCGTGCATCTCGCTGAGGCCGTGGCGGGTGATCGGATTGCCGCCGGTGAGATTCATGGCGGTGAAGGGCCCCACGCCGAGGCCGAGCGCTTTCTGAGCGATGGCGTCGGCCTGCTTGACGTCGCACAGGCCCTCCTGCACGCAGAGCGCCGTCGCCTCGAAGAGCCCCTCGAAGATCGGATCGACGGCATAACCGTAGCGGCTCTTCACGCGGATCGGCAGCTTGCCGATCTGTTCGTAAAAAGTCATGGCGAAGGCGCCCAGCTCGGGCGCCGTATCGGCTCCGGGCACGATTTCCACGAGCATGTTGCGTTCGGCAGGGAAAAAATAGTGCACCACCAGGGTGCGCGCCTTATTGCGCGCGGCGGAAAAGATCGTCTCCGGTTCCATGTGGGACGAGTTGGACGCGATGACGGCGTCGTCGGCCACGAGCCCCTCGACTTGCTCCACGATCTTCTGCTTGACGGCGAGATCCTCGGTGGCGGCTTCGACGACGAGTCCGGCGCCCTCGATGGCGTTGTAGTCGGTGGTGAAGGTGAGGTTGGCAAAGATGGCGTCGGCCTGTTCGGGCTTGAAGGCTTTCTTTTCCACTCCCTTGTCGAGCTTCTTGCGACACCTCTTGGAGCCGGCGTCGAGCGCGTCGGCCGACACATCGACGACCACCACCGGCACGCCCCGCTTGTGGAGCGCCTTGCTGAAAAAGAAAGCGATATCGGGCCCGATCTGGCCCGAACCGATGACGGCGATCTTGTCGATCGTGCGGCCCGCGAGTGCATATGCCATTTGAAAAGCTCCTTCTTTTGAACGAGGCCCATCGCCCCTTGGGCGCTGGTCTTTAAAAACCGACAAAAATCGATCATAGGACCGCGCGCCGCGAGCGTCAAGGCCATGCCGAAGAGCTGACCCGAGGCGGGCGATCGATCGGTTGTTTTCGAACGGGCGTTCATAAAAAAGAGTGGCGGCCACCAGGCCGATCCTTTACAGTCGACGGTGATTGGCAGGCGGTAGAAGGCCGAACATCAAACTGACTGGGGCGAACTCGATGACCGACTACCTGAAACCGGGAACACTCATCGACGCGCTCGCAGCCGTCGGCGCCGGCGGCGGGAGCGCAACCGACGCAGAGAACGAGAACGGGGCGGTCGCCACGCGGACGGCCGGGGCGGTCACCCTCGCGGGTGGGACCGATCTTGTGGTGCAGTGGCGCCACAAGCGCGCGCCCCTTCCCGACCTCGTCGTCGACCTCAAGGGGATCGACGGGATGGCGGCGATCAGCGCCGACTCCCACCGGGTGCGCATCGGCCCATGCGCCACTCTCGGCGCCATCGCGCGCGATCCGATCGTGGCCGCCCACTGCGCGGTGCTCGCCAGGGCCGCCTCGGTTGTGGCCTGTCCCCAGGTGCGCAACCGGGCCACGATCGGCGGCAATCTCTGCAACGCGTCGCCCGCGGCCGACACGGCGGTGTGCCTTATCGTTCTCGACGCGGAGCTCGAGATCGCGTCGCTCGACGATTCGGGTGCGGTCAAGACGCGGTCGGTGCCGGCCCACGCCTTTTTCACGGGGCCGGGCGAAACGGTGCTGCGCCGTGGCGAGCTTCTCTCGGCGATCCACGTCCCCTGTGGACCGAACAGCGCCGATCGGGCCGAGGGCGGCGGCGGCGCGGCCACAGATCAGGCGACGACAGGGTACCGCGCTTTTGAAAAATTCGGCACCCGTCCTTCGATGGAGATCGCCGTCGTTTCGGTCGGCGTCGCTCTCGATCTCGAATGGGGCAAGGTCGTCCGGGCGCGGACCGCCTTCGGATCGGTGGCGCCCGTTCCCCACAGGGGGCGCAAGACCGAGCTCTGCCTCGAGGGAAAGAGTCTCGACGACGCCGCCATCGAGAACGCCTGCGCCATTGCCATGGGGGAGGTGAGTCCCATCTCCGACGTGCGCGCCTCGGCCGGCTACAGAAAAGAACTCCTTGGAATCCTGCTCGGGAGGATGCTCCGGAATGCCAGACACGATTGATCTCACACTCTGCGTGAACGATGAGCGATTCGCGGTGCGCGTACCGCCCGTGCGGACGCTGGCCGAGGTGCTGCGCGCCGACCTCGGCCTCACGGGCACCAAGGTCGGCTGCGGCGAAGGAGAGTGCGGCGCCTGCTCGGTGCTGCTCGACGGCACGCTGGTCAACTCCTGCCTCGTGCTCGCCGCCGAGTGCGACGGCGCGGCGGTCACCACCATCGAGGGGCTGGCGCGCGACGGTCAGCTTCATCCGATCCAGGAGGCTTTCGTGCGCAACGGCGCCGTCCAGTGCGGCTTCTGCACGCCGGGAATGATTCTCGCCGCTTACGGACTCCTCTCGGAAAACCCCTCGCCCACCGAGGATGATGTCCGGCGCGGCCTCGAGGGCAACCTCTGCCGCTGCACCGGCTATCGCAAGATCATGGACGCCGTCCTCGATCTCGCCGCAAGCGGCCTCGATCTGGCTGTGAAAGGGGACCGCGTCCCCCAGGAAGGGGGCCGTAATGGTTGATCTCATCGGCAAACGCGTTCCCAAGCTCGATGCCCCCGAGAAAGCGATGGGCGCGTCCAGGTACGTGCAGGACATCGAGCTCCCCCGCATGGTGCACGGCAAGATCCTCTACGCCGGACGGCCCCACGCGCGCATCGTGTCGATCGACACGGCCAAAGCGCGCGCGCTCCAAGGGGTGCGCGCCGTGATCACCGGCGCCGATCTGCCCGCCACGCCCTTTGGTTTCGGCAAGGACAACTTTGCCCTCAAGGCCGACAGGGTCACCTGCTGCCGCGACGAGGTGGCGGCCGTTGCCGCCGACAGTCCCGAGATCGCCGAAGAGGCGTGCGGGCTGATCGAGGTGGAGTACGAGGACCTTCCGGCGGTGTTCACCGCAGAGGACGCCCTGGCCGACGATGCGCCCGTGATCCACGAGCAGTGGCCCAACAACGTGCGCGTCGACTACAACTACTCCCACGGCGCCCTGGCCGACGGCGAGGCCGAATCGGACGTGGTCGTCGAGGGAACCTTCGAGCTTCAGCGGGTCACCCACGGGTGCATCGGGCCCTGCGGCATCATCGCCGAGTTCGATTCGACGGGACGGCTCACCGTCCACAGCCTCACCCAGGTGCCCTTTCTCTACCGGAACGACCTGGCCAAGATCGTCGGCATGCCGGCCGAATCGATCCGCATCAAGCAGACGGCGATCTGCGGCGGATTCGGATCGAAGCTCGACATCTACCCCTACGATCCGATCTGCGTCTTTCTGGCGCGCGCCTCCGGGCGGCCGGTGCGGCTCCTCTTCGATCGCGAAGAGGAGTTTTTCGCCTCGCCCTTCCGGCAGCCGGCCACGATCAAGATGCGGTCGGGCGTGAAGAAGGACGGCACGCTGACCTTCCGCGACGTCGATCTCCTTCTCGACAACGGGGGACGCACGTCGTGGGGGGCGACGACGCCGTGGATCATGATCCGCAGCTTCTCGTCCCTCTACCGCGTGCCCCACGTCAAGGTTTTCGGCCGCGTCGTCTATACCAACAATCCCTACGCGGGCGCCTTCCGCGGTTATGGCAATCCCCAGGCGACGCTCGCCATCGAATCGCAGATCGACGAGATGGCCGAGGCGCTCGGCGTCGATCCCCTCGAATTGCGGCTCAAGAACAGCCTCGAGTCGGGCGAGACCACCGGCCAGGGAATGAAGATCACCTCCTGCGGCCAGGCGGAGTGCCTCGAGAACGCGGCGAAGCTGTCGGGCTGGGAGGAGAAACGGGCGGCGCTGCCCGCTGCGGCCGAAGGTGAAAGCCGCGTGAAGCGCGGCATCGGCATGGCGTCCCTCTTTCACGTGGGCGGCGGGGCCAAGATCTACCGCTCCGACGGGTGCGGCACCATTCTCAAGATCGACGACTTCGGGCGGGTGACGCTCATCTCGGGTTCGTCCGAGATCGGGCAGGGATCGGAGACGGTGCTCGCGCTGATCGCCGCCAAGGAGCTCGGCTTGCCCCTCGAGTCGATTCATGTGATCAACAACGACACCGACCTCACGCCGTGGGACGTGGGCGTTCACGCGTCGCGCACCACCTTCATTGCCGGCAATTCGGCGCTGCGCGCGGCGCGCACGGCGCGCGAGAAGATCCTCACTGCCGCGGCGAAGCTCTTCGACCGGCCGGCCGACGAGATGGAGCTCGCCGACGGCAATGTGGTGATGGCGCCAACGGGCGAGGTCTTGGGGAGCATTCCCAAGGTCATCCGGTCGCTCCACTTTTCGGGCAAGCACGAGATGGTGGTCACCTCCGACTATTACGAACCGCCGAGCAAGTCGGAAGATGCCGAGTTCAAGGGCAACATCTCGCCCACCTATTCCTTTGCCACGCAGGTGGCCGAGGTGTCCGTCGATCTCGACACGGGCGTGGTGCGCCTCGAGCGGCTCACGTCGTCCTTCGATGTGGGCAAGGTGATCAACCAGCTCGCCATCGAGGGCCAGGTCGAGGGCGGCGTGCTCCAGGGGATGGGCTACGCCCTCAGCGAGGACATGAAGTTTGCCGAGGGCAAGCTTCTCAATCCCAATTTCACCGACTACAAGATGCCGACCACCACCGACCTGCCCGAGCTGATCAACGATTTCGTGGAGACGGGCGATCCCGACGGTCCCTACGGGGCGAAGGGGATCGGCGAGGCGCCGCTCATTCCGGTGGCGGCGGCGATTGCCAACGCCGTCTATCATGCCACGGGCGTGCGATTCAGGGAGCTGCCCCTCACGCCGGAGAAGGTTTTTGCCAAATTGCGCGAAGCGCAGGCGCTGCGCGAAGCGCAGACACTTCCCACCGCAGCGCCCGGACAGGGGGAGGCGAAATGAAACGACGCACCGTCCTCTCCCTCGAGCAGGCCCTGTCGCTTTCCTATGCCACGCAGCGTTTCGTCCATCTCGGGTGGCGGGTGATCCGCATCGAGTCGACGCCGCGCGGCCGCGGCCTGCCGGGCGATCCCAACCGCTACGTGGGCAAGAAGGGCGAGAGCGACGACCTGCGCACCTATTTCGTGGCGCCCAACGTGGGCAAGGAGACGATCTCGCTCGATCTCAAGAGCGACGAGGGGCGCGCGCTGCTCCACCGGATCATTCGCGATCTGCCCGTCGACGTCTTCTGCTCGAACACGCTGCCCAAGCGCTACGAGGCGATGGGCATCGATTACGAAACCCTCTCGGCGGTGCGGCCCGACCTGATCTGGGTGGGGCTTTCGGCCATGGGGCCCGAGTACCCCGATGCGCCCGGCTACGATCCGGCGCTTCAGGCGCTTCTGGGCTACATGGATCTCACCGGCGCGTCCGACGGGCCGCCCTATCTGTGCGGCGTGCCCTTTGTCGATCTCAAGGCGGGCGACGAGGCCTTCTCGTCGGTCTGCTTGGCCCTGGCCGAGCGGGCCGAGACGGGGAAGGGGAGCCGCATCGACGTGTCGATGGTCCAGTCGGCGGCGTCGTGGCTCCTCACATCGCTGCCCCTTCTCGACATGGGCTACGGGCCCGACGAGGTGCGCCGCAACGGAAACCAGCACCGCGAGTTTGCGCCTGTCGACGCCTTTCGGGCGGCCGACGGGTACATCTACGTCGCCGTCGGAAACGATGTCCAGTGGGAGCGGCTCGTCGCCCTCGACGGATTCGGCTCTCTGGGTAAGGAGGAATGGAAAACCAACGCCGGCCGCAGGCAGGACCGCGCGGCGTTGAGCGAGGCGCTCGGCGCACTGACCGCGGCCTATCCCGTCGCCGTGCTCCACGAACGCTTCGGCACGGCGGGCCTCGTGGCCGCGCCGGTGCAGACCATCGCCGACGTGATCGACTATCCGCCCGTGCGCGACCGGCTGCTCAAGACGGTCACCCCCTCGGGGAAGACGGTGCGCCTTCCGCCTCCGTCGGTGGAGCGCGCCCACCTTGCCGAGACCGATCGCGCCGTGCCCTACGCGCCCACCTACGGCCGGGACAATGACACGATCCTGACCGAGATCGGATTGAGTGCTGATGAACTTAACGAATTGAAGACCAAAGGAGTTGTTACATAGAACTGTAAGGAGAAATCATGCGACCAGGCGAAAAGAAGTATCCTCACGTCTTCTCCCCGGGAAAACTGGGGAAGCTGGAAACCAAGAACCGGATCAAGTACGCCTCGACGGAAACGAACTTCAACTACCGTGACGGGTTCGTGGCCGACAAGGAGGTGGCCTACATGGAAGCCCAGGCGCGGGGCGGCGCGGGCATGGTGACCACTCAGGGCGCCTACACCGACCCGGGCGCCGAGGGCAAGGGCTACGTGGGCATGATGGGGATCTGGGACGACAAGTACATCCCGGGACTCAAGAAGATCGCCGACGTGATCCGCAAGTACGACTCGGTCTCCGTGCTGCAGCTCATGCACTGCGGCCGCGTGGGCGGCGTCGAGCTCGACTACACCGTCGGGCCGTCGGTCGTTCCCCAGAGACTGCCCCGCTTCCGCGAGCCGCGCGAGATGACCGTCGAACAGATCGAGCAGTGTGTCGACGAGCACGTGCAAGGCGCGCGGCGCTGCATCGAGGCGGGCTTCGACGCCGTCGAGATCTCGGGCATCGTGGGATACCTGCTCTCCAACTTCATCTCGCCCTACACCAACCAGCGCACCGACCAGTTCGGCGGCAGCCTCGAGGGGCGCGCCGAGTTCCCGCGCCGCATCGTCGCCGGGATCCGCAAGGAGGTGGGCGAGGACTATCCGATCATCATCCGCCTCTGCGGCGACGAGCTCCTCCACGACCGGGGGGGCAACACGGTGGACGACACGCTCGAGATCAACCGCATCATCTGCGGCGCGGGCGTCACCATGCTGTCCGTCACCGTGGGATGGCAGGAGTCGCCCGACTCGGTCATCTCGCGCGACATCCCCCAGGGCCACTGGATGTACATCGCCGAGAGCATGAAGAAAAACCTCGAGCTGCCCGTCTGCATGGCCTATCGCCTCTTCCAGCCCGAGCAGCCCGAGAAGGCGATCGCCGACGGCACGATCGAGTTCTGGGAGAGCTGCCGCGCCATGATCGCCGATCCCTATCTTCCCACGAAGATCGCCGAGGACCGGCAGGAAGACATCATCCCCTGCGTGGCGTGCAATCTCTGCCTGGCGCGCCTCTTCCGCGACGCCGAGCTCAACTGCGCGGTCCGTCCCTCCCTCGGCCACGAGAGCGAGCCCGAGTACGGCTTCTACGGATTCGCCGAGGCGGAGGAAAAGAAAAAGGTCGTCATCGTCGGCGCCGGCATCACCGGCATGCAGGCGGGCGCCATCTGCGCCGAGAAGGGCCACGACGTGACGATCTACGAAAAGGACGACCACGTGGGCGGCCAGACGGCGACGGCGTCGAACGGTCCCTGGGGCGACGAGGAGTTCATGCGCCTCGTCAACCATCTCAAGGTGCGCTGCGAAAAGGCGGGCGCCGTGATCGAGACGAACAAGGAGATCGACGCCGAGTTCCTCGAGAGCATCGAGGCGGACGAGATCGCCCTCGCCACGGGCGCCGTGCCCGACCGGGACCAGTTCGCCGGCGGTCATGGCGACAACGTCGTCTCCTGCCTCGACGTGATGAACGATCGCGTCGAGATCGGCAAGAAGGTCTGCATCGTCGGCTGGAAGGGTGTGGCCATCTCGGTGGCGCTCTACCTCATCGACAAGGGCGGCTATGACGTATCGATCGTCGGCCCGACCAAGAAGTTCGGCCTCGACGTCAATCCCTCCTACATCTGGCGCTACATCAAGAAGCTCAAACAGAGCGGCGTGGAGCAGTACACCCTTCACACGATCAAGGAGATCACCGCCGAGGGCGTGCTCGCCGAGGACAAGGAGAAAAATGGCGTCACCATCGCCTGCGACACGGTGATCCTCGCCAACATGGCGCCCAACAAGGCGCTGACCTCGAAGAAACCCAACGTGGCCGTCATGGGCGACGCGCTGATCACGCGGCGCGGCAACGGCGCCCTTCTCGACGGCTACAGGTATGGCATGAAGTGGTAAACTCTAGAGTGGAGATAAAAATATGATTCCCCTGATCGATGCCTTCAAGTGCAATGGATGCGGTGTGTGCGTCAAGCGCTGCCCGCCCCAGGTGATCGGCCTCGTCAGCGACCGGGCCGCCATCGTCGAGATGCTCTGCGAGGAATGCGGGATCTGCGCCGAGGTCTGTCCCATCGATGCGGTGATCTTCCGGCTTCCCGATTACGAACCGCACGGCGTGCATGAGTGTTATCGGGCCACGCGGTAAACAAGAGGAGTTCACATGGATATTCCGATCGAAAAGAAGTTCAAGATCCTCTGCGAGATCGTGCGCGCCCAGCATTTTGCCTGGCGCGAGGCGGCGCTCGCCATGATGCCCGACATCGACCCGGCCGAGCTCGGTAACAAGATGTGGGAGATCACCGGCGTGCAGACGGCGAAGGCCTACATGAAACGCCTCGATCTGTCGAAGCCGCTCGCCGCCCAGGTGGCCGAATCGATCGCCTGGTCGTCGGTCTGCATGGGCGAGGACGCCAAGGTCGTTCCCGGCAAGGGGGACGAGGCCTTTGTCAAGCACGATGGCTGCCCCTGGTATCTGTGGCACAAAAAGCTCGACTGCCTCGCCGAGGACCAGCCCGGCTGCGACACCTGGTTCGAGACTGCGGTGAAGGAGATCAACCACAAGAAGGGCACCAAGATCCGGATCGAGACGCAGCACTCCCTGCCCGGCGGCGACGACTGCTGCCTGCGGCGCATCTGGGTCGAAGAGTGATTACCTTTCCCGATGGCGTGCCCGAGGGGGCGATGGTCGACGACGATCGCCCCCTGGAAAAACGCTACCGGAGCGCGGTGGCGGGATTGACCCGACGGATCCGGTTGCTCTACGATGGGGTGCGCGAGCATTTCGGCGACGCGGGGCTCGACGCGATCCGCGCCACGAGCCGCGCCTATGGCGAGGAGATCGCCGAGCGCGCCGCGCCGATGGTGACGCGCGACGACATTCCGTCGATCGGCAGCTTCGTGATCCGCGTGTTCAACACGATCGGCGGCGAGGGCGAGGTTACCGAGTTCTCCAAGGAGCGGATCGTGGTGCGCGTTCACCGATGTCCCTATCTTTTTCAAGAGACCGCCATGTGCCGCGCGCACACGGAGATGGAAAAAGCCCTGGTCGAAAGCCTGGGCGACCATGTGGCGTACAGGATCGCCTGCTCCGTGCCGGAGGGCGATCCTTACTGTGACCACGTGATCGAGCGAACCGATACAAAACCGGCGCAGGAGCCAGAGCCGGACTAACAGAAAGGGGGAGGCAAAACCGTGCCCGAAGAGAAAAAAGTGCCTTTCAAGCCGATCAAGTCGACCAAGATGATGAAGGGGATCATGGCCGACTACTTCAAGGAGCTCAACGAGGCGTCGAAGACGGGCGATCGCAAGATCGCCTGGTGCACGAGCGTCGGCCCCGCCGAGCTTTTGCACGCCCTGGGTTTTCTCGTCTACTACCCCGAGAATCACGGCGCGCTCCTCGGCGCCACGCGCATGGCGATGGACCTGATTCCGGCGGCCAACGCCATCGGCTATTCGCCCGACATCTGCTCCTACCTCACGAGCGACATCGGCTCCTACCTCAAGAAGTCCACGCCCCTGGAGCGGGCCTTCAACATGGACGGGCTGCCCAAGCCCGACGTGCTCGTCTACAACACCAACCAGTGCCGCGACGTCAAGGACTGGTTCAACTTCTACCGCGACGAGTTCGACGTGCCCTGCCTCGGCATCGACACGCCGCGCGGCGTGCACGATGTGTCCACTGTCTACGTCGACGCCGTGGTCGAACAGATCAAGGGGCTCGTGCCCACCCTCGAAAAGGCGGCGGGACAGACACTGGACATGGATAAGTTCAAGAGCGTCGTGGCGCTTTCGCTCAAGACGACCGATCTCTGGAAGAAGGTGCTCCGCGCCGCCACCCATGCGCCGTCGCCGCTGACCTTCTTTGACGGCACGATCCACATGGGGCCGGCCGTGGTGCTGCGCGGCACGCAGCCGGCGGTCGACTACTACGAGACGCTCACCGCCGAGCTCGAAGAGCGGGTCGGCGAAGGTGTGGCCGCCATCGACGGCGAGGAGCACCGCGTCTACTGGGACGGCATGCCGGTCTGGGGCAAGCTGCGCGAGCACTCGGAGCAGTTCTCGACTCTCAAAACATGCGTGGTGGCGTCGACTTATTGCAACTCGTGGATCTTCGAGGCCCTCGATCCGGACAAACCCTTCGAGGGGATGGCGCGCGCCTACACGGAGCTCTTCATCACCCGCTCCGAGGATTTCAAGGAGTCCTACCTGTCGCGGATGATCGGCGACTACGGGGTCAACGGCGTCATCTTTCACGACTCGAAGACGTGCCCCAACAACTCGAACAACCGCTACGGCATGCCCGAACGTTTGCGCAAGAAGCTCGGCGTGCCCACGCTGACCATCCAGGGCGACCTCAACGATCTGCGCTGCTACTCGGAGGAGCAGACGCGGACCAACATCGAGGCATTTGTGGAACAGCTTGCCGAAAGATAGAGGAGAGCGATGAACAGCGAAGGGCCAAACGCTGGAGAAGGCGTATTTTGCGGCGTCGACGTGGGAGCGGCATCGACCAAGGTGGTGCTCATGAACGGCGAAGGCAAGATGCTCGGCAGCCATGTGCGCAAGTCGGGAGTCGATTACCAGATCGCCGCGCGCGACTGCCTCGAGAAGGCGCTGGCCATGGCTGGGCTCGAACCGGATGCGGTGAACGGCACGATCGCCACCGGTTACGGCCGCCGCAACGTGGCCTTTGCGGGCGACGCCAAGACGGAGATCCTCTGCCACAGCGCGGGGTGTTATTTCTACTTTCCCAAGGCGATCACCATCGTCGACATCGGCGGCCAGGACAACAAGATCATCCGTCTCGACGACGACGGCCGCCGGGTGAGCTTCAAGATGAACCGCAAGTGCGCGGCGGGCACGGGCGCTTTTCTCGAAGAGATCGCCGCGCGCCTCGATCTCGAGCTCGACGACCTCGACAGCATGGCCAAGAGCGCCGAGAAGACGGTCAAGCTCGGAAGCTTCTGCACCGTCTTTTCGAAGACGGAGATTCTCGCCCACATCCGCAGGGGCGAGCCGGTCAACGGCATCGTGCGCGGCGCCTTCCGGTCGGTGGTGGAGCGGATCTGCGAGATGGAGACCTTTGAAGGAGACGTGGTCCTCACCGGCGGGGTGGCGGCGCACAACACGATCGTCGCCCAGATGATGTCGAAGGAACTGGGCCGCGATGTTCATCTGCCGTCCTTTCCGCAGCTCACGGGGGCGCTCGGCGCGGCCCTTCTGGCGAGAGACGAGTATCAAGAGGAGTAAAGGAGTTTACGCGATGCTGGACGCACTTTTCAGGCCGCGGGCGGTCGCCGTGATCGGCGCCTCGAACAATCCCCTGTCGATCGGCTACATCGTGGTCGAGAACCTGCTCAAGCACAAGTTCAACGGCCCGATCTATCCGGTCCACCCCAAGGAGAGCGAGATCCAGGGGCTCAAGGCCTATCCGTCGGTGCTCGACTGCCCGGGCGACGTCGACCTGGTCAACATCTCGATCAAGAACACGATCGTGCCGACGATCATGGAGCAGTGCGGCCAGAAAGGCGTCAAGTTCGCCATCGTGCACACGGCCGGATTCAAGGAGGTGGGCGAAGAGGGGATCGCGCTCGAGAAGAAGATGGTCGAGACCGCCCACGCCGGCGGCGTGCGCGTCTACGGCCCCAACTCGCAAGGCGTGCAGAACTCCGATCCCGATGTGTCGCTCTATGCCAACTTCACCTTCGTGCCGCAAAAGGAAGGGCACGTGTCGATCCTCGCCCAGTCGGGCGGGGTGGGCGAAGTGCTCAAGATTCCCATTCACAACGCCGGGATGGGGACGCGCATGTATGCGAGTTTCGGCAACGAGTGCGACGTGAGCATGAACGAGATTCTGGAGTACTACGGCCAGGACGAGGGGACGCGGGTGATCCTCTTGCAGGTGGAGACCTTCAGCGATCCCGAGGGCTTCTTGCGGATCGCGAGCGAGATCACCAAGCGCAAGCCGATCCTGGCGATCAAGGCGGGGCGCACCGAAGAGGGCGCCGTGGCGGTTTCGTCACACACGGGCAAGCTGCTCAACCAGGATCAGATGGCCGAGGCGATGTTTGCCAGGTCGGGCATCATGCGCTTCACCCAGCAGGACGACATGGTCAACGCGGCGATCGCCTTTGCCCAGCAGCCGGCGCCCACGGGTGGACGGGTGGCGCTGGTGACCAACACGGGCGGGCCGGCGATTCTCGCTCTCGATGAGCTGATCAACGGCGGGCTCGAGCTGGCCAAGCTCGAGGAGTCGACCAAGGAGCATCTGCGCGCGAATCTCTATCCCATGGCGAGCGTGAAAAACCCCGTCGACGTGGTGGCGACGGCCACGCCCGAGCATTACGGGCTGACCGTGGAGGCGCTCTTCAAGGATCCCAATGTGGACTCGGTGCTCGTCAATTTCATCTCGGCGCCCTTTGTCGATCTCATGGGGACCGCCGACCGGCTGAAAGAAGCGTGCGCCACGTCGGACAAACCCGTCGTCTGCTGCCTGATGACGATCGAGAAGTGGTACCCGCTCATGGACGCGATCCGCAACGGCGGCACGCCCGTCTACGAGTTTCCCGAGCATGCGGCGCGCGTGCTCGAGGCGATGACGCGCTACGGGAAGATCAAGGCGCGCGGCGATGATAGGTGCCCGCAATTCGAGGTGGACAAGGCGGGCGCGGCGGCGATCCTGGAAAAACACAAGGGGAGCGGGGAGTATCTGCCTCAGGCCGACGCCTTTGGTGTGCTCGAGTGTTATGGCCTGCCCGTCCCCAAGGTGGTCGAGATCGGCTCCAAGGAGGAGCTCGTCGCGGCCGCGGGCACGGTCGGTTTCCCTTGCGTGCTCAAGGTCGATTCGACAACGGTGGTGCACAAGTCGGACGCGGGCGGTGTGGCCCTCGGCCTCGCCGACGAGGCGGCGCTCACGGCGGCGTTCGACACGATGGCGGCGGCCTTTGGCGACGCGCGCTATGTGCTCATGGAGCAAAAGCCCGCCGGCCAGGAAGTGATCATGGGCGCCGTCGGCCAGGAAGGGCTCGACGCTCTCGTGCTCTTCGGCATGGGGGGGATCTTTGTGGAGGCGCTCAAGGATGTGGTCTTCCGGCTCGCGCCGCTCTCCGAGCGGGAGGCGGACGAGATGCTCACCGGTGTGCGCGCCTTGCCGATCCTCGAGGGCGTGCGCGGCCAGCCCGGTGTCGACTTCGACCGGCTGCGCGAGTGCCTGATCCGGCTCTCGTGGCTGGTGAAGGATTTTGGATTCATCGACGAGATGGATCTCAACCCGGTGCTCGCGTACCCTGCGGGCGACGGCGCCGCGGTGGTCGATGTGCGGATGAAGGTGGCGGCTGAGTGAGTGTGAAAGTCCTGGTGGCGATGAGCTTGGTGCTGGTCTTCGCCGGCGCGGCCGGTGCGGAGGGCGCGGCGGACGCGGTCGGTGCGACCGACGCGGTCGGTACGACCGACGCTGGCGCGGGCCGCAACCACTGGATCCCCTGCGTGGTGATCGGCGTCTACATCGCGCTCCTCTACGCGATCACCTGGTGGTCGCGGCGGCTCTCGACCAAGGACGGTCTCGTTGGCTATCTGCTCGCCGGGCGCAACCTGCCCTTCTGGATCACCGCCGCCATGCTCACGGGGCTCGCCGTGGGCGGCGCGTCGACGATCGGCGTGGCCGAAAACGCCTATCATCACGGTCTCGGCGCGGGGCTCTACAACGCCGCCTGGGGCGTGGGCGCCATCGCCGTCGGCCTCGTCGCCGTGCGCCGCATCCGCGAGATGAAACTCACCACCCTGCCCGAAATGTTCGAGCGCTACTACAGCGTGGGCGGACGGGTGCTCGGCGTGGTGGGGCAGCTCGTGATCCAGGTGGTGATCACGTCGCTCCAGTACGTGGCGGGCGGCGCGATCCTTCACGCGCTGCTGCCCAACGTGTTTTCGCCCTTTGTGGGAATGCTCGTCACGGCGATCGTTTTTGTGGGGATCACGCTGATCGGCGGTTTCTGGGCCGCCGGTTTGACCAATGTGATCAATGTGATCCTCATCTATCTGGGTGTCGTGCTCGGGGCGGCGATGATCCTCTTCAAGCCCGAGGTGGGGGGGATCTCGGGGTTGATCGACGCGCTGCCCGAGGGGCACGCGGGATTTTCGCTGGGCGGACTGCCCGGGGCGGTGATCCTCGCCTGGTTCGTGGTCATGACGGTGACCGCCCTCGGCACGCAGTCGGTGGTGCAGGTCGGTTTCGCGTCGCGCGACGGCAAGGCGGCGCGCAAGGGATTTCTTCTCGGCGGGTTGATCATTCTGCCCGTGGGATTCATCAGCGCCATGATCGGCCTCGCCGCCGCGGGGCTTCATCCGGGGATCGAGGCGAAGGAAGCGCTGCCCATGGCGGTGCTCGAGCTCAACCCGCTCATCGCCGGCATGATCCTCGCCGGGCTCTGGGCGGCTGACGTGTCGACGGCGTGCGCGCTTCTCCTGGGAAGCTCGACGCTCGTCGTCGACGACATCATCAAACGATTCTTCGCGCCCGATCTCAGTGCGCGGGGGGCGTGGATGGTGTCGCGCGGCACGGTGCTGGTGATCAGCGTGGTGACCTTCATCCTCGCCACGACGGTGACGGGGATCTTGACGACGCTGCTCGCCGGGCTGGCGCTCAACGCGGGTTATGCGCTGCTCGTGATGGTGACCCTCTTTTGTCCCTTTCTCTGCCGGAAGGGGAGTGCGCTCTGGGTGCTGGTGGCGACCTTTGGGGCTTTCGGGCTCTGGTTCGTCAAGCCCGAGATCGGCGGGCTGGCCCATCCCGTGTACTACACGATGATCGCCGCGGCGGGCGCCTTTTTTGTGGTGGCCGCCGTCGATCGAAGAAAGATAAGGTTGGAGTCATGACAGGCGCAATACCGGAACAGACGGCGGCGCGCGACGCGGCCGACGAGAAGGGGATGGAAGGCCTGGCACGGCCGGGCCGGGTCGACGGCCGGGCGATCTTCATCGGCTGGGAGAAGCTGCGCATCGCCTATAATGTGGCTCTGGCTTTGCCGGTGATTTTTGTCATGGCGTGGCCGGGCATCGCGGACCCTCGATTTTTCTTGATCGCCCTTCTCTATGCGATCGCGGCGAACATGCTTTACTTCGCCGGCCCGATAGTCGAGGCTTACGTCGCCTGGCTGGCGCGCAAGACTTATATATTCGAGCTCCGGCTCTTTCTCTTCATCACGGGCACGATCGCGAGCATGGTCCTGGCGGGACTCTGCGTCATGAGTTTTTCGAAGTTTATGTTTTTCGATTGAATAGATGCGAAATCGATGCGGCCCATCCTGCTCCGCAGGAGATCACGGTCGCGGAACAAACAAGGAAGGAGGAAGAAATGGGTAATCTCGACTGGCTGCCCAAGGATCACGACATCAAGAATCACGACCTCTGGGGCGATGAGCATTTCGGGAGCGACGCGCCGTCGACGATGTACGAGCTCAAGCCGGTGCGCGACGCCAAGGGCGATCCGGTGGAGGGCCTCAACACGGCGTGGGTCACGCTCAACAATCCCAAGCAGTACAATTCTTACACCACCGAGATGGTCAAGGGTGTGATCGCCGGCATGAACCGGGCGTCGATGGACCGCACCGTGGTCATGGTCGTCTTTACGGCGGTGGGGGACAAGTCGTTCTGCACGGGGGGCAACACCAAGGAGTATGCCGAATATTATTCGGGAAAGCCGACCGAGTACGGCGCCTACATGGACCTCTTCAACGGTATGGTCGACGCGATCCTCATGTGCAAGAAACCGGTCGTCTGCCGCGTGAACGGCATGCGGATCGCCGGCGGTCAGGAGATCGGCATGGCGTGCGACCTGGCGGTTTCGAGCGATCTGGCCATGTACGGCCAGGCGGGTCCCAAGCACGGCTCGGCGCCCGACGGCGGGAGTACCGACTTTTTGCCCTGGTTCCTCACCATCGAGGACGCCATGTACAACTGCATCTCGTGCGAGGTCTGGTCGGCGTACAAGATGAAGCGCCTCGGCCTCGTCACCACGGTGGTGCCCGTCCTCAAGGACGGTGACGAGTGGGTGCGCAACCCGATGGTGATCACCGACCGCTACGTCGACGACGGCGAGATCGTTTATGGCGACATGAAGAGCGGCGACGCGTTCAAGGCCGCGCGCGAGAAGGTCAAGAGCCTGGCCATCGACTTTTCCAGGTTGGACCTCGAGGTCGACAGGCTGGCGTGGAAGTTCACCAACCTCTTTCCCAACTGCCTGATGAAGTCGATCGACGGCATCCGCATGAAGAAGAAGGTCTTTTGGGATCAGTGCAAGATTCCCAACCGCCACTGGCTGGCGGCCAACATGGCGACCGAGGCTTATCTCGGGTTCAACGCCTTCAACACGAAAAAGATCACCGGTCAGGATGTGATCGACTTTGTGCGCTATCGCCAGCTCGTGGCCGAGGGAAAGCCGATCGACGAGGCTTTCATGGCCGAGGTGATGGGAAAACCGCAGGGTTAGGCGTGGTGGGCCGAGAAGTTCTTTAACGATTCGACAGGGCCGGCGGGTGCGCGAAGTGTGCGCCCGCCGGCCGTGATCAATAAGCCGACGGGTAAAAATACGATGAAAGACGCCTGCCCCATCTCATTTCGCAAGGTCGACGAGACCATTGC
>Ga0180430_10000629_pt1 | contig 37813 bp, 34 predicted proteins | sample SS_ome_9_FD_132999 | JGI IMG/M metagenome (GOLD analysis project Ga0180430, IMG submission 132999) | Hypersaline lake sediment archaeal communities from the Salton Sea, California, USA - SS_1_S_2 metaG | ecosystem: Environmental > Aquatic > Non-marine Saline and Alkaline > Hypersaline >...
GCCCGGCGGGCTGATAAAACCTTTCACCGCTAAATTCTCATCCTCATAGATCACTTCTATCATCTGTTTTGCTGTGCTGACCCCATATATTGACGAAATAACTTCTCTCAAAATGCCGCTGCCCGTCGTTTGAAAAACCAATTCATCATCATGATACAGCTTAAACCTCACATCTGGATTGGCCATACCATAACGGCTAATCATGTCATTGATATGTCTCTTTTCTGTACGGTCAGTCTTAAGAAATTTCAAACGGGCCGGGACGTTGTAAAAAAGGTGCTCCACCCGGACAGTTGTTCCCGGCGGCATACCCAAACTCTCAGCAGCATGGATCTCTCCACCTTCCACATGGATAGAACCACCCAGATCCTCTTTCTGGACACGAGATAATAAGGTCAAATAAGATACAGATCCTATAGAAGCAAGTGCTTCTCCCCGGAAACCCAGTGTAGAAACCCTGAAAAGATCGGCAGCGTTTTTCAATTTACTGGTAGCGTGGCGGTGGACAGCCAACTTCAGTTCCTCGGCCGGAATTCCCATACCATTATCGACCACTTCTATCAAGCGTTTTCCCGCTTCCTTTATCAGGATAGTGATCTGATCCGCCCCAGCATCGAGAGCATTTTCGATCAGTTCCTTTACAACGGAAGACGGCCGTTCTACAACCTCTCCTGCAGCTATTTGTGAGGCTACTTCTTCTGATAATATTTGTATTGACATACCCCTATTATAACGGAGAGACTTCAAGCAGGAAGGCTCAAACACAGCACCAGGCAGGTTCAGCAAGAGGGTTTCAGGTATAATCCGATTATGTCTTTTTCAACCCTGTTTTTCGACCTTGACGCAACACTTTATCCTGCCACAAATGGACTCTGGGACCAAATTCGGCTCAGGATCTATCAATATATGAGAGAAGAACTGGGCCTCTCAGATGAGATCATCCCCTCTACTCGGGACCACTATTGGAAAACCTATGGCACAACGCTGGAAGGTTTGAGGATCCATCACCAAGTTGATCCTGATGATTATTTGGATTATGTTCATGACCTGCCACTCGATCAATATTTACAGCAGGACCAGGCCCTGAGAGATACCCTGATTTCACTTCCCCAGGAATTATGGGTCTTCACCAATTCGGATCATCGCCACGCAAGCAGAGTGCTGGACAAACTGGGTCTAAAGGATGTCTTCTCCGGGATTATTGATCTGATATCAATGGATTTTGTGATAAAACCCAACCCGAAAGCCTACCAAATTGCCCTGACTGAAGCGGGCGGAGTGGACCCCACTCAATGTGTTCTATTTGATGATCTGTTAGCAAATCTTGATGGGGCCAAACAGATCGGTTTCACCACAGCCCTGGTAGGTCTGGATGGACCATCACATGGCGTTGATTATCACCTACCTTCAATCCATTCCATCAAAGAAGAAATGCCGCAACTTTGGAATGAGAAAAATTAGCAAGGGAATTTTGAACGAGATCTCACTGGGTTTATTGTGAGGAAAAGGATGAATAATGAGCGATAAACAACAATCTCTCCAGATCCGGTTCAGCTACGGGATCAGTTTTTCCCGAGCCGTTCTCACTAGCCTGGGAGTGATGCTTGTCCTGGCCTTCCTCGTACTCATGGGTGACCTCATTCAGATATCCGGAACAGTTTTACCCCTTATCTCTATCCTGCTGATTATATTTGTGGGTGTAAACTTCCTGGGATACCTTGAACTATCGCAAAGCCTTCCGCGCAGTGGTGGCGCTTATCAAATGGTCCAAAGCTGCGAAGAGGGAAATTGGCTCGCATTTCTCACCGGTTGGGTAACGATCCTGGCTGGATTGAGCGCAGCAGGACTGATTGTCCAATCTTTTGGCCGGCAGGCAGCTGTTTTATTATATGCTTTATTTGGCTGGTCTGTTCCCGCTTTTCCAATCGCGGCTGGAATTCTACTGCTGGTAGCTATTTACAAACTTCTTCCCCTGCGCAAATGGCGCCAATACAATCTATTGGTCCTAATCCTTTCGATTATCTTGATTGGTGTACTTATCGCCCTGCCCCGCATCGAATCTGCAAATCTGCTGCCTGTCGAGGGAGACTGGCGGAGTGCATTCCAGCTTCTGCTCATACCTTATCTCGGATTGGAAATCGCTGCCGGATTAAAGGGAGACCTGAGCAATCGATCTGTAAACTCTCCCAGGGTTTTTATGATATCGGGTTTACTGGCCGGTGTGATTCCTGCTCTGGTTTTTATCGTTACCATGGGGGTTCTAGCCCCCGATTTTTCATCTTCCTTATTAAATCCCCTGATCGATCTGACAGGCACCTGGGGAGGAAACTGGGTCCAGGGTGGTATTTCTGTCCTCAGCCTGGCTTCCATGCCTCTCGCGCTGGATCGGATTCTCTCATTTGTGGTCAGGCAATCGTATGCCATGACCAGGGATGGATTTTGGCCGGATCTCTTTTTAAGGATCCATAAGAGATCCAAAAAACCGATCTTCATTCTGTTTGTTGTCATTGGGTTGGTCCTGGTCACACAGCTAATCGGTTTCAGATTCCTGGCAGGTTTGGGGAGCTTGTTCTATCTGGCAGTACTGATGGCGGTTAACTTTACTCTCACGCGCCAGGAACAAATCACATCTCCATTCAAGCTGCCAATCCACCCCTGGATACCTGCCCTGATCCTGGTCTTTGATCTATTTCTGGGCCTGGTCTGGACTGAATATTTACCGGCTGCAGGTCTGCTTCTTTCAATTGGCCTGGTATTCTTCCTTGTCTATGGCCGGCATCACAGCATTAAAGCCAAGGAAGGCATTACTGTATTTAAAACTCCTGTGAAAGAAGATGTACCCAAACAAAATAAAAGGATCCTTGTTCCCATATCCAACCCAGAGACAGCAGAATCTCTACTACATCTGGCAGGAACCCTGGCAAAACCTGAAAACGGGAAGGTGATCGCCCTGCAGGTTGTCACTGTGCCCAACCAGCTCCCCCTTACTGACGGGCGCATCGAAGCTGAAGCCAACCGCATGCTGCTCGACAGAGCCATTGACCAGGCAACCAAGGAAGAGTTCAGGGTCCAAACCATGACCCGAGTTTCTCGCAGCGTCGCCGAAGGGATCCTTGATACTGCCAGGGAAGAAGAAGTGGATCAGATCCTGGTCGGATGGGGTGGCGGCGAAACAAGGACCATTTCCAGGTCAATGGGGCCAGTTCTTGACCCCATCATCACTGATGCCCCCTGTGATGTGTTGATCGTGAAAGGTTTTAATTGGCAAGAGATCAAATCCATCCTGGTCCCTACCGCCGGAGGACCTAATGCCCCTATTGGTGCTCATATTGCCTCCACCCTGGCCCAAAATAACGGAGCTGAAGTAACCGGGTTATATATCCAGGTTGGACGGGCTTCCAATAGCCGCATGATAGAAAACCAACAAATCCTGGATAAAACATTCCAGAATTTGCCCTTCCAGAAAGAGCCTCAGAAAAAGATCATCACTGCCAGCTCACCCCTGGCAGGCATCCTTGCTGAAGCAGAAAACCATGACCTGGTTATTATCGGGGCTTCTGAGCAAGGAGGATTCGACCAGTTTGCATTTGGAAGCATCCCGCAGCGGATCGCATCTCAATCACCGAATTCCTCTATCATGGTAAAAGGTTACAACAGCGCACCAGAGTTTTGGTTCAGAAAAGCCCTTGGAGTGATTTTCAACCTATTCCCAACCCTGACCACGGAAGAACAATTAGAAGTTAGAGAGGATCTCACCACAGACGCCCAACCTGGCAGGGACTATTTCATCCTGATCGTCTTATCGTCGATCATCGTTACCCTGGGATTATTACTGAACAGCCCCGCCGTTGTGATCGGCGCCATGCTGGTTGCCCCCTTGATGTCGCCCATCCTGGGGTTTTCCCTTGGCATTGTTTTAGGAGAAGTGAGATTAGTCCGAACATCACTGGAATCGGTGTTCAAAGGCGTGATGGCCACAGTCATTGTATCCATTCTGGTTGGTTTACTCTCCCCTCTCAAGGAAATGACGGCCGAAATCCTGGCCAGAACCCAACCCACTTTATTGGACCTTTTCATTGCTCTCGCCTCAGGAATGGCTGGATCTTATGCCTTGAGTCGGAAAGAAGTCAGCGCGGCATTACCTGGAGTTGCGATAGCTGCAGCCCTTGCGCCCCCGCTCAGTGTTGTGGGATTGGGTCTCGCCAATGGAAATATGCTGGCAGCTAGCGGTGCTTTGCTGCTATTCATTACCAACCTGATCACGATCAGTCTTGCTGGTGTCATCATCTTCACATTGCTGGGTATCCATCCCCTGAACTTGCAGCCAGAGATACAAAAGCGGATCAGAAGAGGAATTACGGGCATGGTCTTCCTGGTCGTCGTCATAACGATCCCCCTGGCCGTTATCATGAATGATATTCTCAATAAAAGCAGACAGGATCAAATAGTACAGCAGGTTCTGTCAGATTCCGAGCTACTCGAAAATTATTCGGATCTGGAGATAGACCGGACACGATCGAAAGGGCAGCTCTACATCAGCACAACGGTCAGATCAGCAGACCCCTTTTCCCAGGGAGATGTTAACGCTCTGGATCAGGCCTTGGAAAACGCCCTGAAGCAGCCTGTAATCCTTGATGTGATCACCCTGCCCAGCATCCAATCAGAATGATCGCGTCCCGGATCGCTCACGGATCTGTACAGAATTCCTACAGAAGTTTTTGATAATCTTCTAAGAATGATCTCAATGTTTTGTGATACCCTTGTATGGATTTCCCATTGTGCTTAAATGGGCATATATCGATATTAATTGGAGATAAGCATGAATAAAAAAACCTGGGTCCTGATCGGTATTCTTGGCGGCTTGTTCCTGGTAGTGGGTGCATTTTCAGCCGGGGCAATTGTCGGGAATTTACTCATCCCCCAACCCGATTTAGGTTGGCTGGACACAACTACAAACCCTCAACCTTCCACCTCAATTGAAGATTCAACGACTGAATACACCCTTGAAGAGTTATTTTACCCATTCTGGGAAACCTGGGATATCGTTCACGATCAATACATTGATCAACCAGTAGACGATCAGGAACTTATGCGGGGTGCAATCACTGGAATGCTGGACTCGCTGGGGGATGAGCACACGGCCTATATGAATCCGGACCAATTTACGCAAGCCAACATTCCCATGGATGGAGAATATGAGGGCATCGGTGCCTGGGTAGATACATCAACAGAATACCTGACCATTATCAGCCCCATGCCTGGCTCTCCTGCAGAAGAAGTCGGATTGCAGCCCGGTGATGAGGTCATCATGATCGATGGGGAGGACATGACCGGAATAGATGGTTCCATCGTTATCCGCAAAGTACTCGGCCCTGCCGGTTCAACCGTGGTTTTGACCATTCGCCGGGAAGGCGAAACAACGCCTTTTGATGTGACAATCGTTCGCGCAAAGATCACCATCCCCAGCGTAGAATCCGAGATGCTGGATAATGACATTGGATATGTAGCTATCATGACATTTGCCGCTGAAACCCAGCAGGAACTGCGAGAAAACCTGGAAGATATCCTGGCTCAGGAGCCTGTAGGGTTAATAATCGACCTGCGCAATAATGGAGGCGGCTATTTACAAACTGCGGTTGAAGTTGGGTCTGAATTCATACCAGAAGGGATCATACTTTATGAGGATTACGGGAGTGACGAGGAGTTGATCGAGTATCGGGCCTCCAAGGATGGCATAGCTACGGAAATCCCCCTGGTCCTGCTGGTAAATGAAGGTTCAGCATCCGCATCTGAGATCGTAGCCGGCGCCATCCAGGATCATGAGAGAGGACCACTGGTAGGAGCAACCACATTTGGTAAAGGCTCTGTCCAAAACTGGGTCGCCCTCGATAATGATCAGGGTGCCGTACGCATAACCATTGCGCGTTGGCTGACTCCTGCCAAACGGCAGATCCATCAAGTGGGGTTGGAGCCAGAATATGAGGTGGAATACACCGAAGAAGATTTCCTGGCTGATCTCGATCCCCAATTGGACAAAGCTGTAGAAGTGTTATTGGACTTGGTCCAGGAATAGATAAAAGGATAAAACAGTATGTTTTATTGGAATCCTCAGTATCTACTGTACATGGCCCCGGCAATGCTGCTGATGTTTGCCGCCCAGTGGTACGTTAACTCAACATATAAGAAATGGGGCCAGGTCCAAAGCCGGAGCGGTATCAGCGGATTGGAAGCTGCCCAGAGAATAATCAGGACAGGCAACCTAAATGAACTGGCCATCCACCAGATCCCAGGACAGCTTACAGACCATTATGACCCCCGTAAGACCGAATTGAGCCTTTCAGCAAATGTATATCAGGGAAGTTCGATAGCATCGCTGGCAATCGCAGCTCACGAACTTGGCCATGCCCAACAAGATCAGGAAGGATATTTCCCTCTCCGATTGAGATCCATGCTCGTTCCAGCAGTCAATATTGGATCCACACTCGGGTGGATCTTGATCATGGCAGGATTAGTATTGAATATGCTCGGCATTGCCTGGCTGGGTGTTTTTGCCTTTTCTGGCGGCGCGATCTTCGCCCTGGCTACCCTTCCTGTAGAACTGAACGCCTCAGCGCGGGCGAAAGTCCTCTTGAGGAACAGCGGTATTATCACCTCGTCAGATGAAGAACGTGGAGTAAACCAGGTACTGAACGCCGCGGCATTGACCTATGTTGCGTCTCTGTTCACTGCAGTCATGCAGCTCCTGTACTGGGTTTCGATCGTCGGCGGTGGGAGAAGAAGAAGGTAATACGAGGGATTTAAGAAATTTAATCTTCCTTAGGGATTGAGTCCTTTGAAAGGACTCAATCCCTTTATTATTTAATACAAGAATCTATCATCTGACATCTTCTCATCAATCTTGTCTTTGCTTTTTTCCAACCAACCGATCCGGAATTCTTCCTGGTGATCAAAATCTGGCACATAAGGTTTGATATCCAGCAGCGGAGTGCCATCCAGAATATCCACATTCTCAATTTCCAGGATATTCCTTTTTACAGCCAACAACCTCACCACAGAGATCCCGATCCCATTCGGGCGGCGGGGTGCCCGGGTAGCAAATAATCCGCGTTTGACATCATCCAAAAAAGGCTTGACCAGCATATCAGGTGATTTAGCCTGGTGGAAATGAAACAGCAATATCACGTGGGAGAATCCTTCCAGATCCCTTAACCCTTCCTGGTAGTCAGGATCTACCACCACCGAGCCTTTTACCCCAGCTGCAGCTTTTGGTTGAATGGGCATGCCTGTCAAATCATTGTGCGGGCTGTGAATAATGCCTATCGGGTAGAAAGTGATCTTATCCTTTGCCATTGAAATACATACTCCTTACCCTGCCAATTGAGTGATCAACCTGACACCTGCCCTATGGACCTGACGGAAATTAGCGCCCTGCCCTACAGCAACAAGTACAGCCGGGATATCTTCAACGATCGATCCAGCCAGTAAATTCACGCCAAACGCTGCCATAACCGGGCTCAATGGCGTTGAAGGACCAAGAACCAGAATATACGCATCCGGTTTACAGAGTTCCAATAAATCCGGCAGGGTATGGTTGATAAAGGTCATCCCGGTAATCGCGATCAAATCCGCATCAGGAAGAACCTCCGGGGCAGCAGAAGCAGGTAGATCCTCTCCCATCGGGTTGAGATCTAGCACGGTAAAATCATCCAGGTTGGATCTGAGATTTTCGGCGAAAGGAAAATGCCCGATCAGAACTGCTTTTTTACCCCTCCCATGCTCAAGGATGGCCTCCTCAGCATTCTGATCGACCCAGAGGGTTGGATCCTGGGGAATCAATGCATTGATGGTCGCGCAGCCAACACTGCGCCTGAGAGGGATATCAGAATGAATCCATCCCGCCAATTCAAGGCCAGGTAGAGAGGCTAGGTGACCGGGATCAGGGATGGTTGGCTCTCCGGTATGATTGTGATCCGCTTCCAATGTCGATGCCAGGCCGCACTGCAGCCTGCCATCCTTTTCCACTACGACCGCTGTCCAATGTAAACCGATCCTTACCTCGTGAACGGTATCATTAGGAAGCTTTTTGATAATTCGAGAATACATAGTCACCTTCTGGAATACATACTATTACGACAGAACCAATTATAATCCCCCCGGAACTAAATCTACACTCTTACGTATATATAAATAGAGTAAATCCTTCCTCTTTCTAAGGGAAAAGTTGAGGACAGCAAACTCCTCAAAGGAGTTTGACCAAAATAGACCCTCAAGGTATAATATCCCGTCGGTAGTTGAGAAAGAATTTTGAAGGAGTCACAAGAAGATGCCAAAACGGACGTATCAACCGAAAATTAGACGCCGGGCCCGTGTTCATGGGTTCCGAGCTCGTATGAAAACCAAAGGCGGACAAGACGTACTGAAACGGCGCCGCCTGAAAGGCCGCTATCAGCTTGCTCATACAAAGAATAATCACGTTAAGAACGTTAACTGGAATAGTTAACCCAGGCATGACAAAGTTCCCGTGGAACGGAGATTTCGCCTAACAAGTTCAATTGAGATTCAGCGGGTGCGGCTATCAGGAGAATCCTACGCCCATCCGCTTCTCGTTTTGATATTACAAGCTGGGAACGATCCAGATTCCCGATTTGCAGTTACAGCAGGAAAATCGATCGGAAATGCAGTTCAACGGAACCGGGCTAAGCGTTTACTCCGGGAATCACTAAGGGAAGTGATAACTGACTTTCCACCCGGATACAGGGGGATCCTTATCGCCCGAAAACCACTCGTGGACGCCAGCTGCAGCCAGACAAGCGCAGCATTAAAATCCCTGCTGAACAAGGCCAAAATCGGTCCCAGCAACTAAAATGGATAACCAGATCAGTTTGGAACACCCAGAACACATTCACCCAACACAGGATCCACTGTTGAAGGATCTTGAAGTGTCAGTTTGGACGATTCTACGCTTTCCTGTCCTGGCTCTTATCCTGCTGTATCAAAAAACACTCTCCAAGGCATTGCCCGGGAACACCTGCCGGTTTTACCCAAGCTGCTCGCACTATACTTACCAGGCGATTTATAAGTATGGGGTTCTGCGGGGAGGATTAATGGGAATATGGCGCATATTACGCTGTAATCCCTTTTCAAAGGGTGGATTTGACCCTGTAAAATAGATCAAACCTGAAAAGAAAACTATGATAAAAAACAAAAAATTCCTATTGATCATTCTCATGGCTGTAGTTGCCCTCACTCTGGGTTCCTGTACAGGACGACGCGTTGTTGCGACAGGGTGGTCAGGCATCACAGTTCATGAGGAAATCGTCTATTTCTCCTATGGGCCACAAGCCTACGCCCTCAACCTGAAAAATGGCGCTTTGCAGTGGCAGTACCCGGCTGAACCGATCAACAACGTTGATTTTTACGCTGCACCTGTATTAACAGACGAGAACAGCCAGCTTCTAGTTGGAGGATATGACGGTGTTTTGTACAGTGTGAATCCCGCCAATGGATTGGAGAACTGGACCTTTAGAACAGCTGAAAATCGTTATATCGCTTCTCCCCTCGCTACTGAAGATGGGATCTACGCTGCCAATTCAGACAACAAACTTTACGCATTGGATTATGACGGGCTGCTGCAGTGGGAATTTGAGACAGAAGATCCGCTGTGGGCTTCTCCGATCTGGTCCGATACTTGTGGATGTGTCTACCAGGTATCCATGGATCATTATCTCTATGCTATCAATCCAGAGAACGGAAAGCTGATCTGGAAATCTGAGGATTTGGGCGGCCCGGTAGTCAACAATCCTTCCCTTTCTGAGGACGGCTTGATCCTGCTGGCTACTTTCAACAACGAGGTCATTGCCCTCGATGAAGAAAGCCATCAGGTTGAATGGCGTTTCAAGACCTCTGACTGGGCCTGGGCTACGCCAGTGATTGATGGTGAACAGGTCTATGCCAGCGATATTTCCGGCACTTTCTACGCTCTTGATCTGCACACAGGTGAATTACTGTGGCAGCTCCAACCGGGCGGAGGGATCTACTCCTCCCCATTGGTTCAGGATGGGTTGATCTATTTCTCAACGGATTCCAGCAGCCTGGTTGTCGTCAGCCAAGATGGTGTAGTTCAGCGCAATCAACCGGTTGAGGGAAAATTGTACGCCAGCCCTGTAGGCGCTGGAGACAAAATTCTCCTGGCACCTTCGGAAGCGGAATATTACCTGATCGCGCTAAGCGAAAGCGGCGTTCAGGTTTGGGGTTATCCCCCACCTCAATAATCAGTCTTGGTCGGAATAATCTGACCTTAGAAATAAAAACAGGAAAAAACTATGTGGGATGCCTTTATTACCTTAATGATTAACGCACTGCTCTTCATTTACAACCTGATCGGGCAGAACTTCGGCTGGGCCATTATCATCTTTACCGTATTGGTAAGATTAGTGACCTATCCGCTGACCGCAAGGCAGATGAAAAGCAGCAAAGCCATGCAGGACCTTCAAGGATCCAAAGAATGGCAAGACATTCAAAGTAAGTACAAAAACGATAAAGAGACCTTGGCCCAGAAGCAGATGGAGATATACAAGGAAAAAGGCATCAGCCCTTTCGGCTCCTGTCTGCCGCTCCTGGTTCAGTTCCCAATCATCATCGGCCTGTACCAGGCGATTATCCGCACCCTGGCAGTAACCCCTGTCCAGCTGGTGAACTTGTCGAAACACATAAACGACGGTGCCAACCTGATTCCCATCAACAGCCAGTTCTGGTGGATGGAGCTCAGTGAACCGGAACGACTGCCCATCCTGGGCGTTGCAGTCCCGGTCCTGGCCATTTTGGTGGTTATCACCTCCTATATTCAGACCAAGATGGTTACCCCGCCAACTTCTCCTGGAGCAGAGCCAGCCCAAGGCGCACAAATGACCCAGGCGATGACCCTCTACATGCCCTTCTTTATGGGATACCTGGCGCTGACTTTCGCCTCTGGTCTGGCGTTGTACTTCATCGCCACCAACCTGGCAACCATTGCCCAGTACATGATAACCGGGCAAGCAAATTTCAAAAACATACTCCCTAAACTACCGAATTTAAGCCAGCTAGGCAAATAAGAGGTCAGGGAGATCATCGGAGAAGGCTTATGAAGAACAACCGCGCAACCCTGGAAGTTATTGCCCAGACTATCGAAGAAGCTATTGAAAAGGGTTTGTCGGATTTGGGTCTACCTCGCGAGGCTGTGGAAATTGATGTCTTGGATGAAGGTGGATCCGGCATTCTTGGCCTTGGCTCTCGTCAGGCCCGAGTGCGTATTTCCGTCATTGGTCAAGAGCCTGATGCGGCTCAAACCCCAGCAAAGGAACCAAATGCTGACCAGACGCTAAACCTCGTTGAAGAAATCGTCTCCGAGCTCCTGGAAAAGATGAACCTGGAAGCCTCGGTAGAAGCCAGATATGGTGAGAAAAGTGACAAACTGCCGCATGATCCTATCCTGGTTGACATCACAGGTAATGATTTGAGCATCTTGATCGGCCGGCGAGCAAAAACTCTCAACGCGCTGCAGTACATCACTCGATTGATCCTGGGAAAAGAACTCGAACATGGCATTCCCCTCAGTATCGACGTGGAAGGCTACCGCGAGCGAAGAGAACAGCAGGTTCGCCAATTAGCCCGTCGGGTTGCTGACCAGGTAGCCGATACCAAACGGGAACAAGCCCTGGAACCCATGCCGCCAAATGAAAGGCGATTTGCCCATTTGGAGCTGCAGGACGAACCCCAAGTATACACAGAGAGTGTAGGCCAGGAACCTCACCGGAAAGTTATTATCCATCCTAGTGAGTAAAGGTTAGTTAATTTTTTATTAAGCCCCTGCGGGGGCTTTTTTTTTAATAGCTGAATAACCCTATCAGGTATAATTCAGCCATGAACCATCCTGCCCCTGATTACCTGATTTTCGGCCACATTACCCAGGATCTGGTAGAAGGTGGGACCCGATTAGGTGGAACAGCGTTATTCAGTTCAATTCTTGCCCAACGACTGGGGTTGGAGGTAGCCCTTGTCACTTCTTTTGATGCCGATCTTGATCTTAAAGATCTCGAAGGAATCCAGGTCATCAATCAAAAAGGGCAAGGAACTACGACCTTTAATAATATATATAACTCAGCAGGCAGGACCCAGTACCTGTTAGATAGAGCCGGGAATTTGAAAGTATCCACAATCCCGGATAATTTCAGGAAATCAAAGATAGTTCACCTGGCACCTGTAGCCAGGGAAGTGAACCTCGATGCTGGAAGCGAATTCCCAGAATCAGCGCTGGCATATTCTTTGCAAGGATGGCTGCGCAGCTGGGATGAGACTGGTCTTGTCCATCCAGCGCCTCTTCCGTCACTGGGTCAGGATACAACCCTGGCCGGAACCGGTTTCTTGAGTATCGAGGATCTTGGTTTTGACAGATCCGGTCTGGAGCCGATCCGCAATCGATTTACAGACCTTGTCCTCACGACAGGGGAACTGGGAGCAGAGTTGTATATAAAGGACGAAATACTGCTGGCCCCGGTAGAACCTGTCGAGGAATTGGATCCTACAGGCGCAGGCGATATATTCGCAGCATCATTTATAATAGCTAAGGTGATAATGGGCAAATCCATACTGGAAGCTGCCAGGTTCGCGAATGCATTGGCGGGGATTTCAATCACTCGCCCAGGCAAAGATGGTATACCATCGCTAAAAGAGATAACTGAAATACAAGAGGTTTATTAAGATTATGGGATTCATCTATACCATTGCCAATCAAAAAGGCGGCGTAGGAAAAACCACTTCAACCATTAACCTGGGTGCTTTCCTGGCTCATTATGGGAAAAACGTCCTGCTGGTAGATATCGACCCCCAGTCAAATGCCACATCCTCTGTCGGTATTGATAAGCAGGCAGTGAGAGGTGGAACTTACCAGGCATTATTGGAAGAAGGAAATATCCGGGATTATATCCTGCGCAATCCCAAGCTAAAGTTGTCAATCCTGCCAGCTTCACCCGACCTGGCTGGCGCCGAAGTTGAGCTGGTCAATGAAGTTGGGCGGGAAACCCTGCTTAAGAGAAAGCTGCTCCCTCTAGCAGAAGATTATGATTACATTCTGATCGACTGCCCACCCTCCCTAGGTTTATTGACTTTGAACGGATTGGTAGCAGCCGTTGATGGCATCCTGATCCCTGTCCAGTGTGAATACCTGGCCATGGAAGGTCTGGGAGACTTGGTCGCCACCATCGAACGGGTGCGGCGAGTAATATCTCCTGATTTATCCGTTCGTGGTGTGATTCTGACCATGTTCGACACGCGCACCAATCTTGCCAACGATGTGGTTGAGGAAGTAAAAAAACACTTTGAAGAGAAAGTTTTTGAATCCATTGTGCCGCGCAGCATTAGGCTGGCAGAAGCGCCTTCTTATGGGGTTCCTATTTCTCTCTATTCACCTGGATCCATCGGTGCGAAAGCTTATGATGCCCTGGCCAGAGAACTCCTGCTGGGAGATGGTCATCAACTACCTGCGGTATAATAGCTACAAAATAATCCACCTAAAAAATGATATCTGCGAGTAAATAAAATCTATGGCAGCCAAACGACCCGGCCTGGGAAAAGGCCTTGACGCACTCATTCCATCCCATCCTGAAGGTGAAATCCTGGAAGAATTCGGCGGTGTCCTTGAGGTGCCGCTGGTTCTGATCTCAGCCAATCCCCATCAGCCCAGGAGGACATTTGACGAGGAAAAACTCAAGGATCTGGCTGCATCAATCAAAGAACACGGAATCATTCAACCCCTCGTTCTTTCAGCTCAGGAAGCGGAAGAAGAACAGAAATACGCCCTGATCGCTGGTGAGCGCCGTTTAAGAGCTGCCCACCTGGCTGGCCTGAAAACTGTACCCGCTGTTCTCAGGGAGGCAGAAGGTCAGGACCACCTGCTGCTGGCGCTGATCGAGAACGTCCAGCGAGCAGACCTCAATCCTCTGGAAACCGCCACTGCTTATCAAAGTCTGGCTGTAGAATTTTCCCTTTCCCACGAGGAGATAGGCAAACGGGTCGGAAAGAGCCGCACCTCTGTCACAAATATCCTGCGTTTACTGGATCTGCCAGATGTTGTCCAGCAGGCTGTCCGAAAAAACCAGATCAGCATGGGACATGCCCGGGCACTCCTGGCTTTACCAACAATCAAAGGCCAGAGCGCAGCCCTGCAAACCATTCTGACTCAAGATCTTAATGTTCGCCAAACAGAATCGTTAGTAACCCGGCTCAAAGGCAAAAAGAAAACAAAACCGCCCAAAAAGGATGCCAAATCCCCAGAACTGAAGGCTCTTGAAGAAGATCTGCAGTCCTCATTAGGAACCAAGGTTCGCATTACTCGTTCAAAGAAAGGTGCTGGAACAATCACGGTCCACTACTACACGGATGAAGAACTTAACACCTTAATGGACCAACTCCTGAAAAAATAAATAAGCTGAATACGTACTTCCGGAGATCGGTATGGAAGCTTTAACCCTGATCAATGCCAGTATATACACCATGGATGCAGGCCCTGCTGAGGTATCTGGACTTGTAATCAAAAATGGAAGGATCAACCAGATCCTTTCAGGTCCAGCCGGGAAAGAAATCCCCTCTCAAGATGAATACCTGGACCTGGGTGGAAAGATCATCCTGCCAGGATTGATCGACAGCCATCTTCACCTTCGAAAATACGCTGAAACTCTGTCAAAGATCAACTGCGAAACGGAAACAAAGTCACAATGCCTTAGTAGAGTTCAAAAGAAAGTCGCGGCAACTCCGCCAGGAGAATGGGTATTGGGGCACGGCTGGAACCATAATGAATGGGATGAAGGATACGGGACTGCGGCCGAACTGGACCAGATTGCTCCAGACCATCCAGTATATCTAACAGGTAAATCACTCCATGTATCCTGGGCTAACACCAGGGCTTTTGAATTTGCAGGGGTCAATAATGACACACAGGATCCCCCACGAGGAATCCTGCAGCGAGACTATAACGGAAAACTAACCGGCATTCTCTTTGAAGAAGCCGTAAAGTTGATCGAATCTGTGATTCCAGAACCCTCCCTTGAAAAGACGGCTGCAGATATCCAAGCAGCCCAGAAATCTCTCTGGAAGATGGGATTGACTGGAGTACATGATTTCGATCGCGAACTCTGCATCCAGGCGCTGCAGCTCCTGGTAGAGAATGATTTGCTTCGTTTACGGGTCCAAAAAAGCATCCCGAGTGAATTCCTGGATCAGGCTATAGAACTGGGATACAAGACAGGGGAAGGAAACGATTGGTTGAGGTTTGGTGGTGTAAAGGAGTTCATGGATGGCGCGCTGGGGCCGCAAACTGCGGCGATGTTATCCCCTTACCAGAGCTCTACAGAGACAGGATTGCTTCTGAAGTCAGAGGAGGAGATCCTCCAGCTTGGGATCAAGGCTGTTGACCATGGATTATCCCTTTCCATTCACGCTATTGGAGATCTGGCGAACAGGACCTTGATCAATGCGATCGAGAAGGTCCGGGATTATGAAAAAAGATCAGGCATCAGTCCCCTTCCCCATCGGATCGAGCACGTCCAGCTCCTTGATCCAGAAGATCTCTCGCGTCTCGCAGACCTGAATATCACTGCTTCCATGCAGCCTATCCATGCCACATCAGACATGGAAATGGCAGATGCCTATTGGGGAGAACGCGCCGCCTATGCTTATGCTCCAAAACATCAATTCGACCAGGGAGCTCTGGTACTATTCGGGAGTGACGCCCCGGTTGAAAGCCCTAACCCCTGGCATGGGATCCATGCAGCTGTGACCCGCCAGCGGGAGAATGGTTCCCCTGGTCCGGATGGGTGGTATCCGCAAGGCAGAGTATCCAGACTGCAGGCTTTACAGGCCTTTACTACAAATCCTGCTTTATCAGCAGGCAGTGGGGCAGTCCAGGGCAAATTACTTCCGGGATTTTGGGCAGACCTGATCGTTGTAGATAAAGATCCTTTCAACTGCCATCCAGATGATCTGAGGGAGATTACCGTCATGGGCACCATGATCGCAGGAGATTGGGTATATCGCAATTTTTAATCAACAAGACGAGAAGGACGAGAAAATGCTTCGCTGCTCCAGAATTTGTCAGTTTTTATTAATAATCATTCTTATCACAGTTCTGGGATTCTCCCCAGCAGCAACAGTCCAGGCCCAGCCCACGATAAAATTCTCGGAAACAGAGATTGAGAATCGTTTTCCAGATGAAGTCATCTTCCGGGTCACAGCCTCCAGCACTGGCGCAGATATAACCAGTGCGAAATTTGCCTTCACAATTGATAGCCTGTATGGTTCGAAGAGTTACACAAAAGATCCAATCGATGTTTCTCCAGGCCCGATTGTTACCCTGGAATATGTATTGGATACCCGCGATCTAACCACCCCTCCCATGATGACCTACCTGTATCACTGGGAAGTAGTGGACGCCGACGGTAATAAGGTCCAGAGCGAAGAGATCCTATTCCGTTACGATGATAATCGCCAGGATTGGCAGGTTCTGGAGAACGATGAGATCGCTGTGTTTTGGCATGACCGATCTGCGGCTTTTGGTCAGACGATCTTCGATATCGCAGAAGACGCAGTCACCTATCAGCAAGTATTATTTCAAACTGAACTGGACTTCCAGATGAGGATCGTGATCTCCAACACACAGGAAGAATTCAATTCCTGGCATAACATTGGACATGATTGGATCGGGGGACAGACCTTCAATAATTTCGGCATCACAAACCAGATCGTTGAGGGAGAGTATTACCAGGACACCTGGTTGAACGGCGTGATCCCTCACGAAATCTCACATATCTTCTTTAATGATGTAGTTTATAATCCTACTGTTTTGGTCCCCGTCTGGCTAAACGAAGGCGTGGCCCAATATAATGAATTCCTCACGCACGAGTGGGAAATGGATCTAGTCGAAAGTGCGGCAGCAGAAGGTAGTTTGGTCCCCCTCTCCGCCCTGGAAGATGGTTTTGGATCCTATAATGTGGATCGAATATACCTTTCCTATGCTGAAGCTTATAGTGCAGCAACCTATTTGATAGAAACTTACGGAAACGAGGGATTGAGCGCTTTACTGAACGCGTATAAAGGCGGCGAAGGGTCTGAAGAAGCATTCATGATCGCTCTCGGAATCAGCATCGACCAATTTGAAATGGATTGGGCGGAATCTGTTGGGGCTGAGAATTACCTGCTCCCAACCGTCTGGGCAGTTCCCACCTTTCGCCCTTCCCCAACTGCATATATTCTGGCTGAGCAGGGCACACCAGAACCCGGCCAGGCACCTGCTGAAACCCCGACCCCACCGAATGGAGAAAGATTGGAAAAGGGGCCGACCCGATCATCTGCCCCCATTCCTTTGATGATCATTGCTCTGATCATCGTTTTCCTTGTATTTGGTGGCGGGGCGGCTGTATTCCTGTACTTTATCCTGAAAAAAGAAACATCCTGAAATCAAAGCTGTTTGATATACACCCTGCGGCGTTTATGCTGCCTGGACTCAAAATATCTCCACTGTGACCAAACTTTGTGATTGCTTTCGAGTTGAGGATTGGCGTGAACTGTTTTCACGCCATGTTTCTTACAGGCTTCAAACAGGCTGACCATTAGCAGCGCGTTCACTCCCCGGCCTTGCAGCTCAGGTATTACTGCCCCCAGGTAAGTATCAATCTTATCAAATTTGTTCAAAGCCCTGAGTAGATGCACAAACCCGAAGGGGAATAATTTCCCGCGCGCTTTCTGGATCGCTCTGGACAGGGTTGGCATAGCTATTGTGAAACCAACCATCTTGTCATTTTCATCCAGCACAACTGGTACCAGATCCGGGATAACAAACCCAAAATACTGCTTAACATAAGCATCTCTCTGTTTTTCAGTCAGATGAACAACGCCATACAGATGACTGTATGTATCATTTATGACTTCAAATAATTCCGGGGCATATTTTAATAACTCATTCTTGTTCTTTGCTACAAAAACTCGCAGTTTGTAGCGTTTCTCAACTAATTTAGCAATTCGGACGATCTTCTCATCCAATTCATCGCCCAGGGTTACTTCATGTTCATACCAATCGACGGCCTTTCCATAGCCCAGTCGTTCCAGGTGCGTGTGGTAATAGGGCGGATCATGTCGGGTCGCCAGCGTACCTAACTCTTCGAATCCTTCCACCAGCATTCCTTCCCGATCCAGATCAGTGAAACCAAGGGGACCATGGACAGCAGTGCAGTCCATTTCAGCTGCCCAGGATTCTACTTTACCTATTAATGCATCAACCACATCTGAGTCGTCAATGAAGTCGATCCAGCCAAAGCGCATATAATTTTCCCCCCAGGTTTCCACGTGCAGCTCATTATAAATGGCTGCTACTCGCCCAACGATCTTACCTTCCTTATACGCCAGGTAGTAATGTGCCTGACTGTGATCAAAAGCTGAATTCTTATCCCAGTGCAGGTTATTCATCTCATCGAAATCGAGAGCTGGCACCCAGGCGTTATTCTCTCTGGGAATGGAGTGAGGAAATCGGATGAATTTTTTTAGATCTTTTCGAGTAGTAACTTCTTTTATTTCGATGCTCATATGCACTTCCTCATCGGCAAAAATGTACGCCTATAATGAATTCAATAACTCATGGATTATAACTGAAATCATAAGAGATGGTTGCGTGGAAGCGCAGGGAAAAACTCATGGATTGGTCCTATAATTGTTATCAGGACATATAATCCGAAGATATTACATATGGAAATCATCAAAGAGTCCCTCATGCAGTGGGGAGAAGCCATGCAGTTGACTATGGAAAACCGCTCCCTGTTCTACTCCCCCGTATTGAAACATTGAAGGGTAAAGAAATTAGCCGGCAAGGATGCCAGGAGCTTTCTATATGATAACGGAGATTTTGAGGAGGCTTTTAAGATATTTATGGGATCTCATGGTGTGACTTCACTTTCCGAAACTATTGCTGAATAAATGAGGTGAACTAATGGCTGAAGAATATAAGATCGTATATGAGGAAAAACCCGAGGACAGCGCCTGGGGTATCATAGGGCATGGCGTATCTCGCTATAACAAAGAGCAAGCCGGGGATAATCACTTCAAGCGCCTCTGCTATGTGCTGAAGGATTCTGATGGAGAAGTGGTGGGCGGCGTGATAGCTGAAGTGTACTGGGATTGGCTATATATCGACCTGCTGTGGGTCCAGGAAGGATTGAGGAGACAGGGTTTTGGAAAATCCCTGATGGCTCGAGCCGAAGAGGAAGCCCGCCAGATGGGCGCCAAGAATGCTTACCTGGACACATTCAGCTTCCAGGCTCCTGGATTCTATGAAAGTTTGGGATACAAATCCTTTGGAGAACTGCCGGACTTTCCACAAGGTCAACAAAGGTTCTTTATGCGAAAAGAACTCTAACAAGGCATTGATTATTTTTGATAATTCCTAGAATAAAAAAAACTGATGACAAACTTAATTCTTGTTTCTTCCTTAATTTTCATTGTTGCCATTCTGATGACCATGGTAGGTAAAGGCGGAGGCAATTTCTATGTCGTGATCCTGGCCCTGAGTCAAATCCCGATGCATGAGGCGGCTACAACTGGGCAGTTCATATTATTTTCTGCTTCTCTGGCTGCTGTCATCATCTTTCAGAAGAATAAGATCGTCTCCTGGCCCCTGGCGATTCTGATAGGAAGCCTCACATCCCTGGCAGCGCTGGGGGGCGGATATCTATCTCATCTGTTTACTGGTACCGCCCTTAAATTCATCTTCTCGGGAATGCTCATAATTGCCGGCGCTGTAATGTTGATTCCTCTACCAAAAAAGAAAGAAACTCTACAGGGAGAGAAGTTTGGCGTACTGCAAATCAAAGATGGCGAAGATATTTTCCCGGTTAATCTATGGATCGCTGTGCCGGCTACCTTACTCACTGGATTTGCATCCGGCATGGTAGGCGTTTCAGGTGGATCCTTTCTTGTTCCCTTATTGGTACTGGCCTGCGGTGTACCCATGCACACTGCCGTGGGTACTGCATCGACCCTGATCGCTGCCACAGCTTTGATGGGATTCACCGGGCATGCCCTGCAAGGAGATTTCAATCCCTCCTGGGCGGTTCCCCTGGCAGTGATTACTATCAGTGGCGGATTGATCGGGGGGAAGCTATCCTTAACCACACAGCCAAAGAACCTGAAAAGACTCTTTGCCTACACCAACTGGTTAGCGGCCTTGTTTATGATCTATAATGCCCTCCTGTGAATGTCCTGGATCGAAATCAGAATTAGAAAAAAAACTCCCCTGTCTAATTCTTGACAGGGGAGTTGCTCTTAACTAAGTTATCTCACTACTCTACTGGATAGAAGATCAGGTCATAGGGTGTCAGGCGGCCAGGCAAACTGCGGTCCATTTTCCTGATACGCCCAGAACAGGGATCGGAGATTGTAACGAATTTTAGCGTGCCATCTGGCATAATTTCAGCCAGGTAATACCCGACGTCTCCCAAACAGAGCGCATAACCGGAAGCTTTGATCCGATCATCCTCAAAAGTCAGCGACCAGCTGTCGGTCGATCCTTTCTCCAGGTCTTCAGATGAAGTGGCAACACTGAATATACCATCCGGAGTGATGATGGCAACGAAGATACCCAGATCTGCAGATGCGACCCAGGTACCGACGATATCGTTGATGTCCGTTACATATAGATTTTCAGCCGAGGCGGGATCTTCTGTCGGTGAGGCAGATGGTTCTTCTACTTGCTCAATCTCTGTGGATTCCGCAGGGGCAGCAGGTTCGGGAGAGCTGTTACCAGAGCATGCAAATAGCGGTAAACATAGAATTAGAATAGCCAGTATGATAATTTTTTTATTCATAAACCTTTCCTGATTGATTGGATAATTATTATAAACCAATCCTACCGGAAGAAAACCCTGCATAACAAAAATGCTAGGCATATTTCCAGGTATGTTGATAGTCGATCGTGTTGGGGAATAATTGTCTAATATCATCGAGCGGGACGAAGCTCTGAGCATTGGCGAAGGGCTAAGTGCAGACGAGATGCTCTTCATATAGGTTGCTCAAGGGTGAGCGCCAGCCCGTGCTTTCTCATGCCATGGAAGACTCTTCGTCTGCGGTCCTTCACATTCGTTCAGGACCTCCGCTCAGAGATTTGAGGGGTAGCACCCTTAATACGCCAGAATACCAAATCATCGAGCGGACACCAGGCGCAGCCTTGGTGGAAGACGAGATGCTCTTCGTCTGCGTTCCTCACTATCGCCCAGGACTTCTGCTTAGAGATTTGAGGGGTAGCACCCTTAATACGCCAGAATACCAAATCATCGAGCGGACACCAGGCGCAGCCTTGGTGGAAGACGAAATGCTCTTCGTCTCCCCGTCTCTTCATTCCGGTCTCTTTTCGCCAGTCTCCTTTATAATAATCCCATGCCCAAAGACTACCACCAACTTACCCGGCTTGGAAAGATCCGTCGCCAGCGAGACCTTGTCTACAAAGCACTGGAGGATTACAACCTTGAAGTATCACAAGTAAGATTCCTGACAATCGAAACCAACACCCTCTTCGAAATCCGCTCCACATCGGGAGAACGCTTTGCCATGCGGATTTATACAGATGGGGAAACCACCCTCAAAGAGAACCAGGCCGAGATCTTCTGGCTCACCACCCTCATTCGCGACACAGATCTGAAAGTGACCGAGCCGGTTTCCCGCAAAGATGGGAAGTACATCTCAGTAGTAACCGTCCCTGGTGTTCCCCCGGATCGGCGCTGCGTTCTCTTCCGTTGGATCCCGGGTCGACCTTTGGGTGACCGGAACAACCCGGAATATTATTACAAACTGGGACAGTGCCTGGCCAAACTGCACAATCACGCCGAAACCCTTAACCCCCTGCCCCCGGAGATAGATCCCAAACGCTGGGATAAGGCATTTTATTATCCTGATGAACCCGTGGTTTACAACACACCGGAGTATAGTCATCTCTTTTCCAGGGATGATATCCTGGTCATGGATCAGGCAATTGAAATTGCTGATAGGGTTTTCAATAAACTTTTCAGTGATCCAGAAGGGTTAATTCTCATCCACGGAGACCTGCACTTCTGGAATGTGCACGCCTATCAGGGCGAGTTGTACCTGATCGATTTTGAGGATATCAACCTCGGTTACCCGGTCCAGGATATTGCTGTCACCCTTTACTCCGGACGTAACCGGGAGGATTATTCAGAATGGAAGGATGCCTTTATTGAGGGTTATACAAAGATCCGCTTGTGGCCAAACGTGGAGCCGGAAGTCATAACCGTTCTTATGGCTGCCCGATCAGTGATGTTCGTCAACTACGCTGCCAGGGTCTTGGATGAACCGAAAGAATATATCGGTTCCCGACTCGACGAACTCAGGTTATTCTTGGCTGAGGAGAATTATGAAAATTGAACACATCGCCATCTGGTGCAAAGACTTAGAAAATATGCGGTCTTTTTACCAGGTTTATTTCAACGCAAGGTCCAATCAAAAATACACCAACGCAGAGAAAGGCTTTGAATCCTACTTCTTAAGCTTCGATGAAGGGTCTCGTCTCGAGCTAATGAAAATGTCAACTATCCCTGATTCCGGGGTTGATCCCTATCAGCAAGTGGTTGGACTGACACATCTGGCGTTCACAGTAGGGACTGAAAAGGATGTTGATTTGTTAACAGATCAATTAGAAAAAGATGGGTTTGAAGTGCTCAGCGGACCCCGGAGGACCGGGGACGGATACTATGAAGCCCTGATCCTGGATCCTGAGGGAAATCGGGTGGAAATTACAGCTATAAATGATATCTGATTTTGGAAGACATCTGGGCCAGGATAGAAATCATAAAGGGGCAAGTATAGAGTTGGTTCAATTAAGATTAATGTCCAACTCTTACTGAGGATTAGATCGAGTTCTAAGACAGGAAAAGACAATGATCAGAGAGCTTTGGAAAGAAATTGACAATCACTATCTGGATCTGATCATCAAACCAGATCCCCGGTTTGAAAAGATCCAACAGAACTGCGCCAAAGCCGGTTTGCCAACAATCAGTGTTTCCAATATCCACGGTCAGTGGTTAAAACTACTGGCGAGGCTGATGGGAGCTAAGCACATCCTGGAAATTGGCACACTGGGCGGTTTCAGCACAGCCTGGCTTGCCAGCACCCTCCCCATTGGCGGCAAACTGATCAGCCTGGAACGGGATCCAGATCGGTCTGCGTTGGCCCGCAAGAATCTAGATCTGTTTGAATTCCAGGCAAAAGTGGAGATCTGGGTTGGTGACGCGTTGCATAATATGGCGGAAATGGCCAACATTGACCAGCCTGCTTTCGATCTGATCTTCATCGATGGGGAAAAATCCCAGTACCCGGATTACCTGGAACGATCCATACCCCTCTCCCGTCCCGGGACACTGATCATGGCCGATAATGTGATCAAACACGGCAGTGTCTTTAACGAAGATCTTCTAACACCCGACCAGAAAGGCATCGGTAAATTCCATGAAATGGTTGCAGCCGATCCCAGGTTGGAAGCCTCGGTACTGCAAACAGTGGGTGAAAAAGGTCATGATGGGTATTCATTTATTTTGGTTGGGGATAGTCCCTAGAACATCAGATCATCGAGCGGACACCGAGCGCAGCGAGCTGTCAGACGAGATGCTCTTCATCACAACCTGCCCTGAGCGCAATCGAAGGGTTCAGAGATTTGGATTGGGAAATCTTCCTAAAGAACTGTCTTTGCAAAGGTGCGCAGCACCCGCGGCAATCCCCCTTTTCTCAGGAGATAGCTTCGCCGAACTGCATTCTCCTCGCGATGATAGATAGACAAATCATCGAGCGGAACGAAACCCTGAGGACTGACGAAATGCTCTTCGTCTTCGGTCCTTCACTTTCATCCAGAACCTCCCCTTAGAGATTTGAATTTACGGGAATCTAATCTACTTACTACTTACGCCTTACGCTCTACACCTTTCCCCTCACACCTCATCCCCCACTCCTTACTTCAGTCTCCGCACATCCCCTTCTCTGACCGTCACCCCCTCATTATCCAGCGTCTCTAAAAAGGCCAGCATATACTTCCTGCTGCTGCCAAACATATCCCTGGTCTGGGCTACTGTGATCGGACCATCCTTGGCAATTTTCTTCATTAACTTCTCTACCATAGATTGATAGGCATCAGGGGTGAACACAACCTCTGTGGAAAGCTGTTTGAGCTCATCTAAAGCAATCAGGGCGTTATATAGATCCTCGCCGATGGAATCTTTGCACTCTGCAACGGAAGGAGGTTGTGTGGGGTTCGCCAGGAATTGATCCAGCAATCCTTTGATCAATTTTCTATCATCAGCTGAAAACCGAATTTCGAAATCAGCTATTTTGATATATGGGCCAGCCTGGAGCACCTCTCCAGCACTTATCAATCCCTCAACTGCTTCCCTGAAAACATTATCCGCCAATTTGGACTGACTTTTTAGTTCTTCCAAAACCATGCCAACCCGCATGGGTTTTTCCAGATGATATTTCTCGATTCGGGAATACAATCCCGATAACGTACTATCCCAAGTGCTTTTGAGAGAGAGGAATTTCTTGCTTTTCTTTCCATGTTCCAAAGCAATCCCATCTTCGATCAATCCCTCCAGGATTCCCCTGGCAGCTCCCTCTTCCAATCCCGAGATCTCCAGGATATCTTTCCAGCGAGAGAATCTTCCTCTGGCAAGAGCCTGTACCAGCAAATCTACTGGATCTCCTTCGGCAATGGACTCCAGTCGTGCGAGAATATCCTGATCAAAACGTTTATGCCGATAAGGAGGATGAGGATCGATCACAATTCCACCCCCCAGAGTTTCGGATGGTGAAGGCCTTCTCAGAATATATCTATCCCCTCTAACAGCGACCACTGGGTCATCTACCTCTAGCTGCAGCAGCGCATCTCCTCCAGGTTTTAACTGATCAACCCCTAATAACCGCACTCTGGCTTGCGTCTCATCAGCACCCAGGAACAGTTTGGTTTCCAGATCATGAGTGAGGGGTTTATCAATGCCTGGCAGAAATTTAAAACTGACATCCAGCCGCCTGGTTGGCTGATAATCATTTGGGTGAGTGAGAGTATCCCCTCTCTTGATCTCTTTATTCTCAACGCCAGAAATATTGACCGCAACCCGGTTACCTGGTCCGATCCTTTTTACTTCATGGCTGTGATTCTGCAGCCCCCTGATACGGCCTGTTCTTTTATCAGGAAGCAATTCCACATCCTCTCCAACCTCTAGTGATCCGTCCAACAGAGTTCCAGTTACCACGGATCCAAAGCCAGACATTAAAAAGACTCTGTCCACCGACAGCCGCGGCCGGCCCAGATCCGGGCGTTCTGGCTGGTCTTCCAGGACAGAACCAAAGTTTTTCAGCAAATCATCAATGCCGTCACCGGTCTTTGCGGAGACGCGCACAATTGGCGCATCCTTAAGTGCAGTCGTAGAGAGCAAATCACTGATCTCCACTTCGATCAGGTCCATCCACTCGGGATCTTCTACCAGGTCTTTCTTCGTAAGGGCAACAACTCCTTTGCTCACTTCCAGAAGATTCAAAATATCCAGGTGTTCCCTGGTTTGGGGCATCACACCTTCATCCGCGGCGATCACCAGCAAACAGGCATCAATACTTCCAATCCCGGATAACATATTTTCAATGAAATCCCGGTGACCGGGTACATCCACTACACTTATGCCTTTTCCATCAGGGAGCTCGAAGCTGTCAAACCCCAGGACAATGCTCATCTCCCGTTCGCGCTCTTCTGCCAGACGGTCAGGATGAGTCCCGGTAATGGCTTCTATCAGGGTGGATTTTCCGTGATCTACGTGGCCTGCTGTACCAATGATATACATAAGAATAATCATAAGGGATTGAATCCTTTCGAAGGATTCAATCCCTATATGTTTAACAGCTTACCTGAATCCATCCATGATCTGCTCAAAATCGCCTGCCCATTCTCGCATCAGGCTCAAGAGACCCTGTAATTGTTCCTCGGAATATTTACTGACCTGGGCCATATGATCTTCGATATCCTGCAAACCATCTTCCAAAACAGAAATTCGGTCTTCCCCCTCTTTATACTGCCTTTCAAGAAGTTTGGACTGCTCTTTTTGGGAAAGAGTATAGTTAGTCCAGCGTTTTTGATCATCAGCCGCGAAAGTAGTCCATTCCGCCCTGAACTTTTCATCCGCCAGTCTCTGCATCTCCGTAATCTCGTTCACTCTACGATCCAGCAAAGAGGATAGATCTTTCAACTCATCCTGCATACGCTTAATCCCCCGATGAGTTGTATCCAATTTTGTCATCTGCTCATCCAGATCCTGAGCCTGTTTTTCAATATCCTCAAATCGGGTCATCCAGTTTTTCCAGAGAGTTTCTCGTTCGGTCAGTTTCAAATTGGCGCCTTCAAGGAAACTCTCCTGTTCCTTCTTTAGATCCCGACGGGTTGATTCCAATTCCTGGATTCGGCCTTTGATCTTCTGATAATCACTATTTACCAGGTCCATCAACCCCCGGACTTCATCAACACGCTTGCGCAAAGCGGATTGCTCAGCCTGAATATCTGCAACACGTTTTGTTTCCTTTTGACGTTCCTGCTTGAAAACCTTCGCATCACGTTGATAAATCTTGTAATCCTTCTGGATATCATCAAAACCGTTTTCAATCTCACGCAAGGCAGCATTAAATCGCGTTTCTTCGTCAACCCTGGCTTTCATATCCTTTTCCAGGAGTTTGATCTTCTTGATTTCTTCCAGGAGTTTCTTTTGCTGGGTTTCAATACCGCGCAGCTGCGCCCGTAGTTCTTTCTTAGCATCCGTAATCCAGGTTTTTGCTAATTTCTCCTGGTCTTTGATCTCCTTTTTCCGAGTTACCCTGATGGTACCTAGATCTGCCTCAAAATCATCCACTCGTGAAACGGAGGTCCTCAACCTGGTGATATCACTATCATATTCACGGGTTCTTGTATCAACTGCATTCAGTTTGTCTTCAAGTTTCTGCAGCTTGTCTTCAAGATCAGCGATGATATTCTTATCTTTTCGCCGTTCATCATCCAACCATTTAATTCGCTTTTCAAATTGTTCATTATCCATGAATGATTCTCCTAAAACGGATTAATTAAGGCATTGAGATTATAGCATGCTCGGGCTTTGAATTTTAACTGGAAATCCAGTGAGAGGGTGTATTTTTCTTCAAGATCCCAGCAGCAGACCTGAGATACTTCTCGTTAAACTGAATATCCACTGGGGAAGGAAACCGATCAGGATCAAGACGATATTTAGACCCAGAATCAAGTAGCGATAATAAGGTTTTCCCAGGATCAAGATCGATTCCTCGCTAATATTCTTTGTCAGCACCTCCAGCAAACGTAATCCTCCGAAAATCAATCCCAGCGTGCTGAGCACAAATATACTGTTTATCCAGATAGGAAAAAAGCTCAGGCCTGACCCCAAAGACCAATAGATTGGGAATCCTCCCAACAAAGGAACGCCTGCTAATGCGAAATAACCTAGCAGCAAACCAGAAGTAAGAATTGGCCATAATCTGGCAGCCCCGGCGGCTGAATGAAAATCAAGGTCATGGATTCCTTGCTGCAATTGAGTCAGGGAAAGTGACCAAACCCCCAAAGATATGCTCTGGAGAATCACCATTCCGAAATAGATCGGAAAACCTGCTTGGAATAGGCTGATCGCCAGCAGGGACCTGCCTATTTCGGCGATTATCACCGCTCCCATTAACCTGCCCAGATGCTTGGAGTAAACAGCCATAAATCCGCCGAAACCTAGCATGATCGCACCTGCTATCTGGAGCGGCACCTGGATATTAACTCCCTGGCCGATCCACCCTCCCTCCAGGATAAACCGAGTGCCAAACAAGAATACTCCGAGAAAGTAAGTATTAAATACAAAACCTACCAGGAAGGGATGATTCCTCTCGCCTACCATCGAAATCCAGCTGATGAACGGGAAAATGGACAGCAAAAAAGAAAAGCCCAGAGCAAGGATCAAGAGCGAGCGAGCCAACATGACCTGGTTTCCAGTATTCAGATCAATCCAGCTAGCAAGCCATGCCGCAAAAAGGATGAATAGCATGCCCAGTATCTGGAAGATCAAGAAACGCAGCACACCGGGAGTGGGTTCCTTCCCTGGCGGAGAGAGTAAAACCACATAAACCAATGCCAGGAAAGCAAAAAACAAAGCTCCGTAAAAGATAGGTTCAACTGAGTAGGCCGTGAGAATTAATCCTATTCCGAGCAGGCTGAGAGGGATAAACTGCATAGGAACCAGTTCGGGATCCATGATCAATAACCAGAAGGCCCACAGGAATAATAAAAGTACGACAACCGGCCGGTCCGCCCCGGAGAGGATGAATCGCCTACCGAAGATCAACAACTGGTCTGATAATTTCACGTCCCAGAACAGGAATTTAAAAACTTCATTTATTGGCAACAACAAAGCTGAGGTAGCCAGGATCACACCGAAACCCAGTCCGCTCCATCGCAGCAGATAACGATATCTCAAAAAGAACAATGAAATTCCAGCCGCAAGGATCGGCAGCAGAATCCATAAAATCGGCGTGTTCACGAACTTTCCTCCAAATTGGACGCCATTATCAAATAAGCGCCCAAGAACGCGAAACCAATATTCAGAATAGCTAAGAGGCCGGTCATCAATACAGATGCCTCCAGTGTTGCATACAGGATCTCAAAGCCAGAGATCACCGTTAATAATCCGACGATGGTCCGCAGACTATCCCGGATCAATAGCAGTTGAAGCAGACCTAACCCGAGCAGCCATAACCCGCCCAGTACCTGCTGTTGTGTTGCGCCTAGGAACCAGCGCAGTGCGGTTGGCACAAGGGAAAATACCGAAACGCCAAGTAGCACCGCTGTGAATCCTTTAAAGAGAGTACCCGGGAGACCAAGAGGCATTCGTCCATCACTATTTGTCCCTGGTAAATTCTGATACGTTAAGAACAACACAGCTGATGCCATCCAACCGGCGACCAGTTTCACTACCGCAATTTCAAGAGGCCAGCTAACACTGACCAGCAGAAAAACACCAATATATTGGATGGCCAGCAAACCAGTCATCAGACGCCTGTTGGGCACTATCAATATCCCTGCACCGCAAATGAAAAGAAGCGCAACCAGGAGAGACTGTAAAAAATAAGGCATCGCTGTTATCTACCTCTCGAACTGATCAATGTAATGATCAGGAAACCCAGCAATAAAGTCCAGATCAAGCCCCCATCACCTTCAAATAAACGAGTGAACAGGTAAACTGCTTCATCAGCTAAACGGGGAAAGGTATTTCCCACAGCTTTAGCAATTCTGCTGGCATTGACTTTAAGCTTATTAAACAGGGATATTTTTATCTTCGGGATCTTATCCCAGAAAAGTACTGCAATACCGAATAATAAAGCTGCGATCCAGGCGGAAATTGGAAAAGAAGTGAAAGCCAGACTTCTCTTAATTAATCCCAACTGGATGGCAATTGAATATTGTGTGATCAAAATTACTGCGTATCCTGTCAGGACCAACGGAGAAAGAGGTTCGATGGCAGCCTCAATATCTCGCCATTCCTGGACGTGGTGATTGAAAACACTCCCTAAAAACGCGCCAGCGCTTATGGAGAAGAACAAACCAGAAATCCCGGTCAATGAAGCCAATCCTAACCATGAGGGGAAGAATGGCAGGGGTAAAATCCCTATCCCTCCCACTACCAATGCCAGGCTGGCCGTTCTTTTTGATCCGAATCTGCCGAATAAGACCAACCCTGGGAGAGTAAAGATCATCCCCCAAACCAAGACGGTGTCCGGCGCAGCAAAACTGAAACCCGCCAGGATCAAAGCCAAGGTTCCATACTTCCAATTTCTGTCTGGCGTATTCAAAAACAAATTTGCGAATAATACAAGAAAGATCAGAATCGATCCAATTAAGTAGATCGTAGATGACAATTCTTCCGGACTGAAGATTTGGGAAGCTCGTGTGACAAGGACCAAACCGAGGACCGCTGGAATCCAGGATTGATATTTACCCGGCCGGATAGCAGATCGTACTACTTGGGAGATCTTCGGTGTTAGAAACCATCCTCCAAATCCAAGCACACCAGCAGCCAATAAAAGTGGTGCCGCAGACGGTGGCAGTTCTGTCAGGAATGGCGCTATGCCCGCATCAGAATTCACCACTGAAATATAGATAACCAGCAGTGGTCCTGTCAAGCGTGCTAAGATTCCGTATATGTATCGCCGACTCGCAGTAATTTCATCCTCGTTCCTCAGAAAACTATAGAGAGCCACAGCTTCGACACCAGCCCAGATCAAAGCCAGTGTGTAGGCTGAATCCGCCAGAGTGCCAATCACACAAACTCCCCCCATCCCTGTCATCCAGGCATTGGTTTGGGGAGAAAGCCCTTCTGTTAATACTCCAAAGAAGATCAACGTAGTAAGGATTAAAAAATAAGAACTAGAAACCCAATCAAGAGAGAATGCCAGGCTTGGGAGAAGTTTTTCACCTGCGTCCCAGATGGGATTAAGGTGGTAATCCGGGGTAAAGAAGAAAAAGACCAGGGAGATCAACCAGGCTGTACCTGTAGTGAGCATCGCCCAGAATTGCAGTTTTTGCAGGTTCTGATCAAACCTCTTGAACAACCACAAAAGAGCGGGGTTTATGATCAAAAACAAAGCGCTGAAAAAAGGAAAAAGGCTCAAAAGATTATTCCTGGTATAAATCTACCCCTGAAAGATCGATATTTTGCAGCAGATCGGAAATAGAAGTCTCCGTACCCGGATAGATCAGATCTGGATCCAGATCTGCCAGCGGGATCAGTACGAAAGCCCTCTCCTTCAGTCGCGGATGAGGAATCTCTAAGTCCTCCTCAAAAATGATCCGATCTCCATAAAAAAGGATATCAATATCCACAATCCGGGGACCAAAACGAACGCTTGGTTTTCTTCCTATATTCTTCTCAATACATTTGACATACTCCAGAAGGTCATGCGGCGACAGAGATGTGTCAACAGCAAGGACCTGATTAAGGAAATCTGGCTGGTCCAGATATCCCCAGGGCTCTGTCTGGTAAACAGGAGAACTATCCAGGATATTTACTTCCGGAGGAAGCGCTTCCAAAACAGCCGCCAGGTTCAATTCCCGGTTTCCCAGGTTCGTTCCCAATGAGAGATAAATTCTTTCTGGTTGATTTTTCATCATTCTCGAATAATAGTAAATCCTACCTCTGTTAAAGGATAACACACCTGATTCAATCAGTGATTCTTGATAGATTTTGTGATAAAGATCGCTCTACCCTGTTGCCAGTTAACTATCGGTTTGGTATAATCGCACAGCATAATAAAAACCTGGAGGGGTCGCATAGTCCGGCCTAGTGCGCGCGCTTGGAGAGCGCGTATTCCTCACGGAATCGTGGGTTCGAATCCCACCCCCTCCGCCTTCAAATCGCCCAGCGAAAACTGGGCGTTTTTCCTTGAAAACAAACTAAGAAATCCGGGCGAACTGCAAAACTGAAGATTTTGGTATAATACCCCTGATATTCAAAGAGAAACCTTGAATGAAATCCTTGTCTAATAGAAACCGCCATCTCATACTTTTTGGAATCCTGTGTACGTTCATTATCCTGGCAGGATTGAGCCTGCCAAGGCAGGTCGGCGCCTTGCAGACGACTCCAGATCCTACACCTACGATCACTCCCGTATATCCTCCGGGAGAGGAACCCCTGAAATCAGGGGAAACCGGAGGCCTTATGCTGGGAGCAGCGGCCATTCTGCTCATTATCGTCTCAGGGGTTTCCATCCAGCGAGTAATTCAAAAGAGAAACCCACAAACCCCATAATAATCATTTTTCATGCAAATTACTGAGCATTTAATGGATTTCCGTACTCCTCTGAGGCTATCCGTTCAATTGATTGACACACAACCCTGGCTTTGGTATCATGCCCACGAGCTTCGGGTGGGTCCGGCGCGGCAGAGCCCTTTGAACCGTGTCAGATCCGAAAGGAAGCAGCACTAAGGAGGATCCTCTGGGTGCCGCCGGTCTGCCTGCCCGAGGCTTTTCCTTTACTAAAAACCATGAATATCCCTGATCTGATCAAAAAACCCCTCTTCCAATGGATTGCAGCTGGACTGGCTGCTGCTTTGGGGGTCTTGTTGATCATACTCAGCCTCCAAAAAACAGTCTTTTTGGTTGTAAACGGCAAAACAGAAGAGATCAACACATATGCCCTGACCGTGAAAAGCCTGCTAAAAAGCCAAGATCTGTTCCTGACAGAAAATGAGCGCATCAGTCCAGAACCCGGAACACTGCTTTGGGGGGGTGAGCTGATCATCCTGGACATCGCCAACAGCATTGAAATCACAGTTGACGGCGATGTAGATTCCATACTAACCGCTGAGCGCCGGCCTGAGAATATCCTCCTTGACCAGGGTGTTATGCTATTTCCGAAAGACCGGATCCTGGTAGACGGTGTCAATACCAATGCTGATTTTCTTCTCTCGCCGGGAAAACCCCATCAGATCGAGCTGCTGCGCGGTACCCCCTTAACGATAGAATTTGAAACTGGTATCCAGCAATTTATCAGTGATGCAAATACCCTCGCAGAAGCCCTTGAGAAGGAAGGGATTGAGATCTTTGAATCTGACCAGATCTCAAGACCACTCGATACAAACCTGGATGGATCCCCGATTACTATCTCCATAATACGAGCTGAACCCCTACTGGTTCACCTTGTAGATGAAACAGTGACGATCAGGACGACCGCAGATTCTGTTGGCGCAGCCCTGGCCCAAGGTGGGATCGCTCTGCAGGGGATGGATTACAGTATTCCATCTGAGTCTGATCCAATTCCGGAGAATAAAGAGATAAAGATCATCCGGGTGCGGGAAGAAATCCTCCTCAAACAAGATCAAATCCAGTTCAGCAGTGAATACCAACCGGCTGATGACCTGGCTCTGGACCAGCTGCAGATCATGACTGGTGGAGAATACGGAATCCAGGCCCAACGCCTAAGAATCGTATATGAAAACGATCAGGAAGTCAGTCGAGAATTAGAGAAGGAATGGGTCATCAAAGAACCTGCTCCGAGGATCATCGGTTATGGAACTCAGATCAACATCGAAACAGCCAACACACCAGATGGACAGATCACCTATTGGCGTAAGATCACCGCTTATGCCACATCGTATAATGAGAATTGTCCAGGCTGCAGCAATACCACATCCAGCGGCGCATATCTTAAAAAAGGGGTCATAGCCGTAAAACTGGACTGGTACCGCTATATGAAAGGTATGCGAGTGTATATTCCTGGTTACGGGTTTGCAACCATAGAAGATGTCGGTGGTGGATTGCCCTGGAGTACCAATTGGGTAGATCTTGGATATCGATCCGAGAACTATGTACCCTGGAGTGAGAACGTAACCGTTTATTTCCTGGCTCCTGCTCCCCCACCAGAGAATATCATGTACGTGTTGTACTAGGAAAAAAACCAGGTCATTGAGTGAAGCCGAAATGCTCTTCGTCTGCGGCCCCTCACGTTCTTTCAGGGCCTCCGCTCAGAGATTTGAGTTGAAGAAACTTCCTGTCGAAACTACTGTCATTGCAAGGAAGGTGTTTACACCAAGCTTGCCCTGAGCACTGCCGAAGGGTAGCAATCTCCTGATCATAGGGGAATTGCCAAATCATCGAGCGAAATGAAGCCATCAGCATGGCGAAGTGCTGAGAGCAGACGAGATGCTCATCACTGAAACACTTCACCTTACACCTTACACCCTACTCCTTCATCCCTGGCGAAAAATGGATCACTCCCCATTTTCCATTGACCATCCATTTTGGATCCTGATTATAAATATATTGGATCTGATCCAGGTCCATTCCAACAGCTAACTCACACTTAAAGGTTCGCAAAGCAGCCAGTGGCACAGGCAGGTAATCTACAGCCCGATGGAACCTTTCTGTGAAATCCCATTCCCGGTCACCAAGAATGCGGCGGTAGTTCGCATCCCCTTTGCTGATCAACAAAGAAGATCCCCGCAAGTCCTCATGGATATCACGGGGTAGTTCCCACATTGGGAGAGGTGAATTCCAGAAATAATGGGGTCTGGTCTGAATCCGATTCTCATGGACCAGATCTTCCAACCGTTTCCCAAAACTAGCCGTTTTTTCATCACCGGATCCGTTCAAATACTGAATTGTTTTCCGCAGATCAACATCAATCACATCTGAAACGAAAACCGGGTGAGCTTTAACATGAAGAATGACCTCATCCACCAATTGATGATTGAGCAGAATATCCACCAGGGCTAGATCGGAGACAAATTCGAATCCAGCGTTATCCAGCATGATATCCACCCGTTTTATCGGCTGTTCAGTCTTGGTGAATATCTTTATGATCTGATTGATATCATTGGCAATTAATCGGTCTTTGAGAGATTTCCGGCTATCATTCCTGGGATCTGCTGCGCTGCCAGCTGGCCAGAGGGAAAGATCCGCTTGGTTTCCCCATAGAGAAAAATACAATCCGTCCCGCAAGATCTTATCGATCCTACCGGGATTATCCAGATTTTCCGTCAGAAAACCTGCCAGGATTGTTATTTCCTCAATAGATTTTTCCAAGCCCTGCTGTTTCTGGTATGCAAAGGGATCCTGTTGGAGGTTAAAATAATCCACCGCTTCCATGATCCTGCGATAGAAATATGTTTCAACAAAAAACCAGGGCACTTCCAGCCATTTCTTACTGAGATTGGGTTTAATAAATTTCTCCCATGACGCTTGATCGGGCGCTCCTTGATCAATAAGCTCCCGGATAGGTTTGTTCGGGATCTCGCTCTGCAGCTGCTTTAGATTGGCGTTGATTTGAGGAGAGAATTCATTCTCCTCGATGACTCGCTGAGCAATTTTCGGCAGGCGGTCCTTAATAGAAGAAAAGCACCAGGAACCTGGTCTAGTTCCGTTAATTGGTGGTGGGTAGTTTTTTGTCATAGATATCCGTTATAGTTTTTCTTGAAGATATGGTCTCCTGAGAGGAAACCGTATCCTGATCAGAAATTTGTTATAATCCCAGCACATGAACCAACCACTTCAAGGACCAATCACTGCGATCCTGAAAAACCACGGCCTGCGCCCGGATAAAAGCCTGGGACAGAATTTCCTAACTGATTCCAACATCCTAAAAAAGATCATCCGGATTGCCGGCGTCACAGACCAGGATAATGTACTCGAGATTGGCGCTGGGCTAGGCCATCTTACCGCTCAATTGGCACAAACCGCAAAAGATGTTGTTGCTGTTGAGCTCGATGAACGATTTATCCCTGTTCTGGAAGAAAACCTCGCTGAATTTGAGAATGTAAAAATCATTCAGGGGGATATCCTGAGCTTTAAAACAAGCGATCTTGTCCAGGAAGGTGATTACCTGGTAGTTGCCAATATTCCATACTATATCACATCCCGCATCATCCGCAATTTGCTAGAATCAGAGCGAAAACCCAACCGGATCGTCCTTACCATCCAGTATGAAGTTGGCCAGAGATTATGTGCTAAAACTGGGAAAATGAGCCTGCTATCCCTGAGTGTTCTGATGTATGGAGAACCCAGCCTCGAAACCAGAATCCCATCAGGCGCCTTCTTTCCGGCACCAAAAGTTGATTCCGCAGTGGTCCTGGTAAATCTGTATCCAGAGCCGCTGTTGGATGGAAAAGAACGTGAGAAATTCTTTGAAATCATCAGGGCAGGTTTCTTGCACAAACGGAAAACTCTCCGGAATACACTCTCCAAAGGTTTAGCATGGTCTCCAGGCGAGGTAGAAAATCTCCTCGTGAGTGTCGATATTGATCCTCAACGTAGAGCGGAAACTCTCTCGATGGATGAATGGCTTGAACTCACTCGCAATTATGATAAGATACATCCTAGTTAATTTCATAAACAAAACCAAAAGGAATTGAAAATGACCGATCCACGCCTAAAAAAACTTGCTGATCTACTCGTTAATTACTCAGTGAAAGTCCAACCTGAGGAATGGGTTTTGATCAACGGGCACATGGTCGCTGAACCACTGGTTGCCGAGGTCCTCAGGGCTGTCCTGGAAGCTGGAGGAAGGCCTCAGGTGCTCATGGGTTCTGATAAGATCACTGAATACAGCCTGAAGTATGCCAACGATGACCAGATCAAGTGGATCTCCCCGGCAGCTACACTTCTCTATGAAAAAGTGGACGTGCTGATCGCTTTACGAGCTTTTGGGAACACCCGCCATATGTCCGGTGTGGATCCAAAGAAACAGCAGCTCTCCGGCAAGGCCAAGCAGCCTTTAATGCAAACCTATATGGAGCGATCGGCGGCTGGAGACCTGAGATGGACGCTAACCAATTTCCCCTGTTCGGCCTATGCCCAGGACGCTGATATGAGCCTGGATGATTATGAGGATTTTGTTTACAGCGCCTGTTATTGTGATAAGGATGATCCCGTAGCCGAATGGATGCGCATCCATGACGAGCAGCAAAAAGTTGTGGACTGGCTTAAAGGAAAGAAGATCGTCACTGTCAAGAGCCCCAATGCTGACATCACTCTCTCGATCGAGGGCCGGACATTCATCAACTCCGACGGATCCCACAATATGCCCAGCGGCGAGGTCTTTACCGGACCGGTAGAAGATTCCGCCAACGGTTGGGTCAACTACACCTATCCCGCCATTGAACAGGGCAAAGAAGTGGAAGGTATCCGGCTTGAGTTTAAAGATGGCAAGGTAGTCAACGCCAGTGCTGAAAAGAACGAGGAATTCCTGCTGGCCATGCTGGATAGTGATGAAGGTTCGCGCTACCTGGGTGAGTTTGCTATTGGAACCAATTACGGTATCCAGAAATTCACCAAGAGCATCCTCTATGATGAAAAGATCGGAGGCTCATTCCATATGGCAGTCGGCGCCGGATATCCCGAGACAGGCAGTAAAAACGTCTCTGCAATTCACTGGGACATGATTTGTGATATACGCGAAGATAGCGAGATTCGTGTAGATGGTGACCTGCTTTACAAAGACGGGAATTTCATGATCTAAAAAGCAAAGGATTGCATCCCTGCTCCTTTACAAGAATAAAAGGACGGGATCCCTCAAAAGGATCCCGTCCTTTTCATTTTCAACCAGGCAAGGGATGCAATCCTTCAGATTGATTCTTATTGAGCCATTTTCCCGCTTTCTTCTACATAATCCAGGCTTTGATGCCTGAAATAGGTATTATAAAGCACCGAATAATAGCCCCCAGCCTCAAGGAGAGAATCATGAGTTCCTTCTTCAATGATCCTTCCCTTATCGATCACGATGATTCGGTCCGCAGATTTCACAGTAGAAAGTCTGTGAGCGATCAGGATGCTGGTGCTGTCTTTGAGGATCAAATCCAGAGCTTGCTGGATCTGTCGTTCTGTGAACGGATCGATGCTGGCTGTCGCTTCATCCAGAATGAAGATGGCCGGGTTCTGTATCAACACGCGCAGCAAAGCTACTAATTGGCGCTGGCCCATTGAGAGATGAGCGCCACGCTCTCCAACTTCCGTTTCAAACCCTTCTGGAAGGGTTTCCAACCACTCCCCTTCACCGATCTCCTTTGCCAACCTGGCCATCTCATCTGAACTGGAATCCGTGCAGGCATACTGGATATTTTCAGCAACTGTTCCTGAGAATAAGAAGGGTACCTGGGAAATCATCCCCAGCTGTTTGCGGTATCCAGTGAGATCCAGGTCTCGTATATCATAGTCGTCGATCATGA